>ERZ824600.256-NODE-256-length-82835-cov-5.462684_pt1 | contig 82835 bp, 66 predicted proteins | sample MGYA00519933_ERZ824600 | MGnify/ENA primary metagenome ERZ824600 (study PRJEB31778, sample SAMEA3449178) | human gut metagenome | biome: human gut; feature: human-associated habitat; material: faeces | place: United Kingdom | collected 2010/2012 ...
TTTCACTTACCTATGTGTTGAGCTTCTCCACTTACCGATGTGCTGAACCCGCACCCTTTCTTTGAGTGATGTGCGGTTTGTGCAAGTTAAATGCGGCCGCGCTTGACACAACTGTCGCTTGCGGTTATAATGGAATCGACCAACATAATCTTGGTCTATTGCCCCCATTGCGGGGATTGATATATAATGTCTCTCGTTGACGAAGAGACAGGGGACTATTGCCCCCATTGCGGGGATTGATATTTCCTTTCTGGTGTTCGGGATTTTCCTTTCCCCTATTGCCCCCCATTGCGGGGATTGATACACACCAAGGCCAATTACACCCATGGTTGTCAGCTATTGCCCCCCATTGCGGGGATTGATAAACATCGTTCAGCGGGTTAAACTCAAGTGCCGCCTATTGCCCCCCATTGCGGGGATTGATATGTAGTTGCATGTAACCCTCCATTCACTTTTCACTATTGCCCCCCATTGCGGGGATTGATACAGACAAACGGTATATGTTAAGCACCTCAACAGCTATTGCCCCCCCATTGCGGGGATTGATATGAGTTGTAAATTCTGTATGACGTTGCTGTGTACTATTGCCCCCCATCGCGGGGATTGATACGCACTACCAAGAGTGAGATAACGCTTATTCAACTATTGCCCCCATTGCGGGGATTGATACGCCTATCTCAGCAGCTACGCTGTGCCTGTAAACTATTGCCCCCCATTGCGGGGATTGATATTTGTTTATGTTACCACTTATTTCACTTTGATGCTATTGCCCCCTCCATCGCGGGGATTGATACTCCATGCCGCGAGCGGTCAGCTGCTCAACAGCGGCGCCCCTTCCACACTCTTCCATCCACCTTCCACACCCTCACTTTGCGTTCCCCTCCCCACCTTCCATTCAGGTGAGGCGGCTTCTGCGATTCGAAAACGATTACAAAAAATATATTTGACTTAGCTGTTGCACCCCCCCGAAAAGATGATACAATATACATGACCAAAGAAGAATTTAATGCATTATGCATAAGAATCGGTTCAGTCGGTATGTTTTAAAATCGGAAGGGAGAAAATCATGAAAAAAACTCTTAAGCATCTGTTCTCTGCGGCGATATGTGCAATTATGCTTTTCGCCTGCGTTTTCCCGAACTTTGCGGCGGCGGATACGGAGCTGAGCTCCGTTGATGCGGAAAAGCTGGAGGCTTTTTTTGCCCAGTCGGCAGGTGACGGAAGGCATAACTTCGATCATCCGGATTATGCGGGCGGGGTGTACGGAAGCTACACTGTCGGCAACTTTTCGGAAAGTCCCTGTGTCGGCATTGAGGACGGTGTCATCCGTTGGTTTGACTTTAACCCCGATGCAATGGGAAGCATTTTGCGCACTTCCCCGGTTTGGGATTTTCGCCCCCGCTTCTGCGGCGTTTTCGATTTGTCCGGAACATCGGTAACGAATGTTTACTCCCCGGTGCCGGGTCAAACGCATATTACGGCGGTGAACCTTGACGGCTGCGCAAACCTTGAGTGCCTTGAATTCGGCGATCAGAATGAATGCTTTGACATTTCCGCGCTGAATTGCCCGAACCTGAACATTATCGACCTTCGCACATATCACAGCGGGAATGTTGCCGTTCAGCCCAAGAGCTTTTCCGCTCCGGTCATGCTGAACACGCTCGGAAACGGCGGCGCGGGACTTTACGGCAGGGACGGAAGCTATGCACTGATCGCGCAGGGCGTTCGATACGACGAAAACGGGAACCTGATCGAAAACGACGGCTTCCTCGGCTGGTATGCGGACGGTCAGCTTCTTTCAACCGAAAGGGAAATGCAGCTTTCGGACGGGATCCGCGCAGCCGCCTGCTTTGCGGGTGACGTTAATGAGGACGGAGCGATAAATATGGCGGACGCACTGCTCATCATGCGCTGCGCAATGGAACTCGGCGGAGAGCTTCCCCTCAGGCTTGCGGATGCGGACAGAAACGGAAGCATAGGCATTCCCGATGCACTGCTTGCGGCAAGGGTTGCAATGGGAAACTGAATTAAAATTTAAAAAACTGTTCGCGGACATTGCTCGTTTCGGAAAAACGGCTGTTTCGGATTGCCGGAAACACACCGGGGACGGATAAATCACCGCGACATACTGATTTTACGGACATGAACCTTATTGATTTTATTATAATATTGATATTATCTGCGGCAATATGGCTGACGGCGTTTGCCGTTAAGAAGGGAAGTATTTGGAAATATGTTTTTGGAGCGGCGTTTACCGTATACCTGATGTGCGCTGCATCGATAACCGTTTTTCCGATACGGTTCAGCCCGACAATCAGAGCAATATTTGCGGAAGAAGGGTGGAAGATTACCGACTGCATAGTGCTTGTTCCGTTCAAAGACGGGATAACGGCGGATGATATTCGGAATGTTGCAATGACAGTTCCGTTCGGAGTTTTAATCACGTTGATAAGAAAGAAAACAACGTGGAAAAACGCGTTGGCTGCGGGTGCGGCTTTCGGAACGGCGACAGAATTGCTGCAATTGGCAATTGCGGCGATACAGGGGTTTTCGTTCAGGTATATCGATACGGCGGATATAATCTGCAACCTTGCGGGCACAATGCTCGGGTGGATGCTCACTGCCCTGCTTATCCGCTTTTTGCAAAAAAGCAAGCCGGCGAACGTCGGGGAAAAATCCCTGTATGCATACATTTCGGAAAAATGTGTGAAGCAGTGATTCCGTAAATGCGGAGCGGCTCAATGCGGGCGGTTCGGAACACGAACCATCGGCATTGAGCCGTTTTTTTATGCCGTTTTCGCATCGGAACGAACAAACGCAGTGTTTTCAAAACTTAATACACAAACCGAATGCACAACGTCAACATATGCTTGATTAAATATAAATATATTTGAAAAACCGCGCATTTCGGGGTTGACATCTTGACAACAACCTGTTAAACTGTGATACTGCATTATTATGGGTAAAATACGAATTTTTCGCCGCCGTCATGTGCGAAAGCATCGTTTAACGCTGTAGATCCCGCATTTTTTTGCGCGGAACGGCAGCCCAAGGAACGCGCAGGCAGCGAATACCGCAGGCGGGGCTTCGGCCGCACTCAATGCGGCATTCCGAAAATGCGAACAATGCGTAAGACACGACACAATCAAGTTTTCTGCGGAGAGCCGCAGAGGTTAGGGGTGAAACAATGTTGCATAAAGTAAACGTGGGCAAGAAAACACGCATGAGCTTCTCCCGCATCAACGAAATTCTCGATATGCCCGACCTTATTGAGGTTCAAAAGGATTCATATCGTCAATTCATCGAAAAGGGTCTGGGCGAAGTTCTTGACGACATCTCTCCCATTAAGGACTTTTCGGAGCGGTTGGTGCTTGAATTTGTCGGCTACAAAATCGACGAATCAAAACCCAAGCGCAGCGTTGCGGAATGCAAGGAACGCGATGTTAACTATTGCGCGCCGCTGTATGTTATCGCGCGGCTTATCAATACCGAAACCGGTTCCGTGAAGCAGCAGGAAGTCTTCATGGGCGATTTCCCGCTCATGACGGAACAGGGCACGTTCGTCATCAACGGAGCGGAACGCGTCATTGTCAGCCAGCTCGTTCGCTCGCCCGGCGCATATTATACCGAAACCGTTGACAAAGTCGGCAGAAGGCTTTTCAATTCTCAGGTCATCCCCAACAGAGGCGCATGGCTTGAATACGAAACCGACAGCAACGAAATTCTTTACACAAAAATCGACCGTCAGCGCAAGCTCCACGTCACCACCCTCCTGCGCGCTCTCGGTTACAGCTCCGATGCGCAGATCCTTGAGCTGCTCGGCGAGGAAGAACGCCTTAAAAACACCCTTGAAAAGGACCCCACTCACGACACGGTTGAGGGTCTTATCGAAATATATAAACGCCAGCGTCCGGGCGAACCGCCCACCGAAGAGAGTGCGCGCAACCTTATGACCGCGCTGTTCTTTGACAAGCGCTACGATCTTGCCCGCGTCGGCAGATACAAATTCAACTATAAACTCGGCATTGGTGCGCGCCTTGAAGGCAAAACCGCCGCCGAAACCGTTGTTGACCCCCGCACGGGAGAGATCCTTGCGGAAGAAGGTCAGCTTATCGACCGTGAGCTTGCGTTCCGAATCGAGAACGCGGGTGTTCTCGGCGTGTATGTCGCCGTGAACGAAAAACGCATCCGCGTTGTCGGCAACCAATTTGTCGATGCGGCATGCTATCTCGACTTTGATCCCCTGGAAGTCGGCATCAACGAACATGTTTACTACCCCGTGCTGATGGATATGCTGGCTCAAAAAGAGGCTCTTTCCGACGACGAATTCAAAAAACTTCTGCACGACAACGTGCTTGAACTCAGCCCGAGGCATATCCTGCCCGCAGATATGATCGCCTCCGTGAGTTACCTTATGGGTCTGCCCTACGGCATCGGCTTCTGCGACGATATCGACCACCTCGGCAACCGCCGCATTCGTTCCGTCGGCGAGCTGCTCCAGAACCAGATCCGCGTCGGCTTCACAAGGCTTGAGCGCGTTGTTCGCGAGCGCATGTCCATTCAGGACGTTGAAAGCACAATGCCGATAAACCTTATCAATATTCGCCCGGTAACGGCGGCCGTCAAAGAGTTTTTCGGTTCGTCCCAGCTGTCCCAGTTCATGGATCAGACGAACCCGCTTGCGGAGCTGACCCATAAGCGCAGGCTTTCCGCTCTCGGCCCCGGCGGTTTGAACCGCGACCGTGCAACGTTCGAAGTTCGCGACGTTCACTATTCTCATTACGGCAGAATGTGCCCTATCGAGACGCCCGAAGGTCCGAACATCGGCCTTATCAACTCCCTTGCAACCTATGCAAGAATAAATAAATACGGCTTCATCGAAGCTCCCTACCGCAAAATCGACAAGGAGAACCACTGCATCCTTGACGAGATCGTTTACCTCACCGCAACCGAGGAAAACGGCAAAATCATTGCCCAGGCAAACGAACCCACCGTCCGCGGCGAGGACGGCAGAGTTTGGTTCGAAAAGGAGCGTGTCGTTGCACGCAGGCTGGATCAGATCATCGAGGTGCGCAGCACCGATATCGACTATATGGACGTTTCCGCAAAGCAGCTCGTTTCGGTTGCAACGGCAATGATTCCCTTCCTCGAAAACGACGACGCAAACCGCGCCCTGATGGGCTCCAACATGCAGCGTCAGGCGGTTCCCCTGCTTGTGACCGAATCCCCGGCTGTCGGCACGGGCATGGAATACAAGGCGGCATACGACAGCGGCGTTCTTGTTCTTAACGAAGAAGCGGGCGTTGTTCGCCATGTTTCGGCAGATAAAGTCGTTGTTGAATCCGATTCCGACAGAAGCCTGCATACCTATCGCCTCATCAAGTTCAAACGCTCCAACCAGGGCACCTGCATCAACCAGCGTCCCGTTGTTGACGTCGGCGAACATCTTGAAAAAGGTGCGGTCATTGCAGACGGCGCATCCACCAAGGACGGCGAAATTGCTCTCGGCAAGAACATTCTCATCGGGTTCATGACTTGGGAGGGCTACAACTACGAGGACGCAGTTCTCATCAGCGAACAGCTTGTTCGCGACGATGTTTACACGTCACTCCATATCGAAGAACACGAAACCGAGGCACGCGACACAAAGCAGCTCGGTGCGGAAGAGATCACGCGCGATATCCCCAACGTCGGCGAAGAGGCACTGAAGGATCTTGACGAACGCGGCATCATCCGAATCGGTGCGGAGGTTCATTCCGGCGACATCCTTGTCGGCAAAGTCACGCCCAAGGGCGAGACGGAGCTCACCGCCGAGGAACGCCTGCTCAGGGCAATTTTCGGCGAAAAGGCGCGCGAGGTTCGCGACACCTCCCTGCGCGTTCCGCACGGCGAGGGCGGCGTTGTTGTTGACGTTCGCATTTTCAGCCGCGAAAACAAGGACGAACTCTCCCCCGGCGTTCATGAACTTGTCCGCGTTTATATTGCACAGAAGCGCAAAATCTCCGTCGGCGACAAGATGGCGGGCCGCCACGGCAACAAGGGTGTTATTTCAAGAATCCTTCCCGAAGAAGATATGCCCTTCCTGCCCGACGGCACTCCGCTTCAGATAGTTCTGAACCCGATGGGCGTTCCGTCGCGTATGAACATCGGCCAGATCCTCGAGCTGCATCTCGGCAAGGCCGCAAAGGGACTTAACATGAAGGTCGCAACTCCCGTTCTTGACGGTGCGGGCGAGGACGATATTAAAATGCTGCTTGCAATGTCAAACAAGTCCAACAAGCCCATGCAGGATCTTATGAAAATGACTGCGGGCGATGTGCTGAAGCTGATTGAACTTGCGGACTCCGACCCCGTTGTCGGCGAAAAATTCCGCGAGGCATACAAACACGAGGACGGAAAGACCGTGCTTTACGACGGCCGCAGCGGTGAACCCTTTGAGAACCGTGTTTCCGTCGGATATATGTACTACCTTAAGCTGCACCACCTTGTTGACGACAAGATCCATGCAAGAAGCACGGGTCCGTACTCACTGGTCACTCAGCAGCCTCTCGGCGGCAAGGCGCAGTTCGGCGGACAGCGTTTCGGTGAAATGGAAGTCTGGGCACTTGAAGCATACGGTGCGGCAAACACCCTTCAGGAAATCCTGACCGTCAAGAGCGATGACGTCGTGGGCCGCGTAAAAACTTACGAAGCCATTGTCAACGGCGAAAACGTTCCCGAGCCCGGCGTTCCCGAGAGCTTTAAGGTTCTTATCAAAGAATTGCAGTCCCTTGGTCTTGATATCAAGGTTCTGTCCGAAAATAATGAAGAAATCGTTATCGGAGAGCTTACGGACGATGACGATGTAAGAGAGTTGGGCGTCAATATTGCCGGTTATGAAGATGCACCCGGCGGCATGCTCAGAGACGATGATGTCGATGACTTTAACTTCATCGACGACGACGGTGAGGAGGATGACGACGACAGCTATGAGGAAGACGAGCATGATGAATTCGACGGCTTCACCTTCGAGGACGCCGACGGTAACTACGAGGAATAAAGTAAAGTCGGAAGGGAGATAAGAACTTGTTTGAACTGACAAATTTCGATGCAATCCGAATCGGTCTTGCATCCCCCGAAAAGATCAGAGAATGGTCCCACGGTGAAGTTAAAAAACCCGAAACCATAAACTACAGGAGCCTTAAACCCGAGGCGGACGGCCTCTTCTGCGAACGTATTTTCGGACCGACGAAGGACTGGGAATGCCACTGCGGACGATATAAGCGGGTGCGCTACAAGGGCGTTGTCTGCGAAAAGTGCGGTGTTGAAGTTACGAGAGCAAAGGTGCGCAGAGAGCGCATGGGCCATATCGAACTTGCGGCTCCCGTATCCCATATCTGGTACTTCAAAGGCATACCGTGCCGCATGAAGATGCTGCTGGACATGTCCCCCCGCAATCTTGAAAAGGTACTTTACTTCGTCGCATTCGTCGTTACCGATCCCGGTGACACCCCGCTTGAATACAAGCAGCTGCTCACCGATGTTGAATACCGTCAGGCGCAGCGTGATTACGGCGCAAAGAGCTTCAAAGCGGGCATGGGTGCAGAGGCCATAAAGGAGCTTTTGCAGCAGCTCGATCTTGAAAAAACCGAAAAAGAGCTTCGTGAAGAAATCGCAAATTCCGGCGGACAGAAGCGCGTGAATGCGATCAAACGCCTTGAAGTCATCGAAGCTTTCATAAAGAGCGGAAACAAGCCCGAATGGATCATAATGGATGTTGTTCCGGTTATTCCGCCGGAGATCCGCCCCATGGTTCAGCTGGACGGCGGAAGGTTTGCGACAAGCGACCTTAACGACCTTTACCGAAGGGTCATCAACCGCAACAACCGCCTTAAAAGGCTGCTTGAGCTGCGCGCACCGGACATCATTGTTCGCAACGAAAAGCGCATGCTTCAGGAAGCTGTGGATGCACTTATCGACAACGGCAGGCGCGGGCGCCCGGTAACGGGTCCCGGCAACCGCCCGCTGAAGTCCCTTTCCGACATGCTGCGCGGCAAACAGGGACGTTTCCGCCAGAACCTGCTCGGCAAACGTGTTGACTATTCCGGCCGTTCCGTTATCGTTGTGGGTCCCGAACTCAAGATGTACCAGTGCGGTCTTCCCAAAGAGATGGCATTGGAGCTGTTCAAGCCCTTTGTCATGAAAAAGCTCAATGAGCTTGGCTATGCCCACAATATCAAGTCCGCAAAGCGCATGGTTGAGCGCGTGAAGCCCGAGGTTTGGGAAGTGCTCGAAGATGTTATCAAGGACCACCCCGTTCTTCTCAACCGTGCACCCACGCTGCACAGGCTCGGCATTCAGGCATTTGAACCCGTTCTGGTTGAAGGCAGGGCGATAAAGCTTCATCCCCTTGTCTGCACCGCATACAATGCGGACTTTGACGGCGACCAGATGGCGGTTCATGTGCCCCTTTCGGTCGAAGCTCAGGCCGAAGCCCGCTTCCTTATGCTTGCGGCAAACAACATCCTCAAGCCGCAGGACGGCAAGCCCGTTGTCAGCCCCTCACAGGATATGGTTATGGGCTGCTACTACCTCACGATGCGCTGCGATGAGTTGTACGATTCCGAAATACGCACAACGCTCAAGGCTATCATAAAGGACAACAGCTTTGTTGATGAATACGTCACCGATGAGGTCATTCACAGGGTCTATGCGCTGCGCAGCAAGACAATAATCGAGGATCTTGTTGCAAGGGCAATCCGCGAGGTTCCCACGGTTGACGAGGAAGCCCTCCGCGAATATCTTGACGATTCCCGCCTTATCCGCATGTTCAACGGCGAGGGAAAGGCGTTCTCAAGCGAAAACGAGGCGATCATGGCGTATCAAACGGGCGAGCTCTCGCTCCATGCGCTTGCAAAGATTCGCCTTGAACGCGAGTTTGAAGGCAAGATTTACCGCAGGATCGTATCCACCTCAATCGGCAGGGTCATCTTCAACCACGCAATACCGCAGGATCTCGGTTATGTAAAGCGCGAGACTCTGGACGATATGTTCAAGCTTGAGGTTGATAAACTTGTTGTAAAGAAGGATCTCGGCAACATTATCGACCACTGCTTCCGCAAACACGGCCCCACGGTCACAAGCGAAGTTGCGGACAGCATAAAGGCTCTCGGCTACAAATACTCCACCCGCGGCGGTGTCACTGTCGGCTTCTGCGATATCACCGTTCCGGAGGAAAAGCACAATTTCCTTGAAGCCGCCGATGAACAGTGCGGACAGATTGACAACCTTTACCGCATGGGTCTGCTTTCCGCAGAAAACCGCCGCAAGAAGGTCATCGAAGTTTGGAAGGAAACGGAAAGCCTTGTTACCGACGCATTGATGAAGCGGCTCAGCCCGATTAACCCCATCTTCATGATGGCAAACTCCGGTGCGCGCGGTTCAACCAACCAGATTCGTCAGCTTGCCGGTATGCGCGGCCTCATGGCGGACCCGCGCGGACAGATCATCGAGGTTCCGATTCGTGCAAACTTCCGTGAAGGCCTCTCCGTTCTTGAGTTCTTCATCAGTTCCCACGGTGCGCGCAAAGGTCTTGCCGATACCGCACTCCGCACCGCGGACTCCGGTTACCTCACAAGACGCCTTGTTGACGTTTCTCACAACGTCATCGTTCGCGAAGAGGACTGCTTTGCGGAACGCGGCATGGCGATTGACGGCATGATTCTTGAAACCATCGGCGACGGCGACCGTCCCCTTGAACCTCTCGGCGACCGTATTCTCGGCAGGTTCACCGCAGCGGAGGTTCGCGATCCCGAAACGAACGAGCTCATCGTCGGCAAAAACGAAATGATAACGTTCGATATTCGTGACCGCATCGTTAAAGCAGGCATCACCGGCGTCAAGTGCCGCACGGTCTTCACCTGCCGCAGCGAACACGGCGTCTGCGCAAAGTGCTACGGCCGCAACTGCGCAACGGGACAGCCCGTTACCATCGGCGAAGCCGTCGGCATCATTGCAGCACAGGCGATCGGCGAACCCGGTACGCAGCTGACCATGCGTACCTTCCACACCGGCGGCGTTGCAACCGCCGACGATATCACTCAGGGTCTTCCCCGTGTTGAGGAAATTTTCGAAGCACGCAAGCCCAAGGGTCTTGCGGTTATCACGGAACTCTCCGGTTCGGTGGAAATCAAGACGGACGGCAAAAAGACCGAAGCAATTATTTCCGGCGAGGACGGCGAAATCGAGAAGTATCTCATTCCGTTCGGCTCAAAGCGCAAGGTTGAAACCGGCGATTTCGTTGAAGCGGGCGACACTTTGACCGAAGGTTCAATCAACCCGCATGACATCCTCAAAATCAAGGGCGTCAAGGGCGTTCAGGCTTATATGCTCCGCGAAGTTCAGGCTGTTTACCGCAGCCAGGGCGTTGAAATTTCCGATAAGCACATCGAAGTTATCATTCGCCAGATGCTCCGCAAGGTTCAGGTCGAAGATTCGGGCGACACGGATCTGCTGCCCGGCGAGCTTATCGATATCTTCAAGTTCGAACAGACGAACGACAGCGTTGTTGCGGTGGGCGGCGTTCCCGCAACCGCAAAGCGCAAGCTGCTCGGCATCACCAAAGCATCGCTTGCAACCGACTCGTTCCTCTCCGCTGCAAGCTTCCAGGAGACGACCCGCGTGCTTACCGAAGCTGCAATCAAGGGCAAGGTTGACCCGTTGGTCGGCCTGAAGGAGAATGTCATCATCGGCAAGCTCATACCCGCAGGCGTCGGCATGAAACGTTATCGCAATGTCGAAGTTGAGGTAAAGCCCGAGTCCGATAACCCGGCGGCAGCGGGCAATGCCGAATAAGCACCGCAGCCGACCACTCGTGCAGCAGCTTAATTCGGAATAACTTTACAATTTAAAAACACGGCAACCCGATAAACGGCAGAAAACTGCCGCCAAGGGCTGCCGTGTTTGCATTTGCCGCGTGCAATGCCCGAGCGATTTCGAAATTCGTAAGCAATGCCCGGAATTATTCGAAGCACATTGCGTTCGCATATCAGCAGACCAAACAGTTGAAAACTCCTTTTAAATCGCTCCGAGCGGGCTTGACGTGCGGGGAAAAAAGCGGTAGAATGTATTCGGAAAAGTTTATTCGAAAGGAAGCTTAAAAATGGCTGAATCATATACAAAAACCGAGTGCAAGCTTCACGGCACACCCTACTGCGCCGCGCTGAACATGAAAAACTGTGCGGACTGCTTCGCTTCAAAGCTTGATTCGGAGCAGCAGGAGGCTCTTATTGAGGATATAGGCTATATTGCCGCTGCTCTGCCGGAGGACGGCATTGAAAGTTTCCTTGATGAACCCGAATGTATGCTTTGCAAGGGCAGTGAAAAGGGAAAGCCCGAGTTTTTTGCGCAGCTCAGCATGGGGCACGATCATCCGACGGTTGATTACTTGGATGAAAAAAGCAATAAAAAATACAAGCGCAGCACAGCCATGCTCATACCCGTGCAGCTTCCTGCCTGCCGCAAATGCCGCAGTCTGCTCATGCAGTCGTATTTTGTACCGATAATTGTCGGCGTTGTGTTCGCGGCGGCGGGGCTTGTGCTGACGATAATAGAACCTGTTCGTGCAGCTCTTGCGCGGTTAGGCGCAGCGATCCCCTTCCTGTTTTTCCTGATGTTTGTTTTTATCGGTATCATCGCCGAAAGTTTGCTTCGGATCACTTACACCAAGCGTGTTGAACGCAGAATGAATACCCGTGCTTCCCGCATTGCAAAGCTTTCTGCGCTCACAAAGCTGGGTTGGTTCCCTGTTCACGGGAGTGAAAACGGCATTCGATATACCTTCACCGATAAACCCCTTGAAAGCGGCATTCTGACCGGAAGAGGGCAGAGGGAGCTGCTTGACGATATTCGTTCCGAAACTTCCAAAAAGAAATAAAACTTAATCGCCGAGACGTACTCAACGTTCCGGAAACAGGCAAGGCTCAATATCAACGGCGGATTCTTTCTTCCGAGGGTTGATATTGAGCCTTTTGTTGTTGTGTGTCGGAAAAGTGACGATTTTGCGAATTAAATATGTTTGAATGAAAGTCGTTCGAAAATGCGTGTTTTTTCGCAAAATCAAAGTGCTGACTCTCTGCGGGCAGTTTTTCCGCCCGAAGCCGAATTTCGGAATGATATAATTTGAAGAAACCGATTTTTTCAAAAATTTTCAATAAAAAAGGGCAAATATACTTGACAATGCCTTGAATGGATGATATAATACGCTCAGTGTGTTTTTAAGCTGACATACTATGCGATTTTTGTATGGAAAATACTCCTTTCAAGGGGTTGCAAGGGGTTTTCTTTATATAAAAATAAAAATTTTATTTTAGTTAAGGAGAAACTTTCATGCCCACTATTAACCAGTTGGTCAGAAAGAGCAGGGAAAAGGTCGAATACAAGTCCAATTCCCCGATTCTGAAGCAGTGCCCTCAGCGCCGCGGCGTTTGCACCGCTGTTCGTACCATGACTCCCAAAAAGCCGAACTCCGCACTCCGTAAGATTGCCCGTATCCGCCTTACCGACGGTCTCGAGGGTACCGCTTACATCCCCGGCATCGGCCACAACCTTCAGGAGCACTCCGTCGTTCTTATCAGGGGCGGCAGGGTTAAGGATCTTCCCGGTGTTCGCTACCACATCATCCGCGGTGCACTCGATACCGCAGGCGTTGCAAAGCGTATGCAGGCTCGCAGCCGTTACGGCGCGAAGCGTCCCAAAAAGTAAGGAGGTAAACTATGCCCAGGAGAGGTTTTGTTCCCAAGAGGGAAGTTCTTGATGATCCTATTTACGGCGGCAAGCTCGTAACCAAGCTCATCAACCAGGTTATGCTCGACGGCAAACGCGGCACGGCTCAGAAGGCCTGCTACGGTGCTTTCGATATCATTCGCGAAAAGACCGGCCGTGAGCCTCTTGAAGTATTCCAGGAAGCAATGAACAACGTCATGCCCGTTCTGGAAGTCAAGGCTCGCCGTATCGGCGGTTCCACCTATCAGGTTCCCCTCGAAATCCGTGCGGAACGCCGCCAGACTCTCGGTCTGCGCTGGATCGTGCTTTATGCACGCGCAAGGAGCGAGCGCACCATGCAGGAAAGGCTCGCCGGCGAAATTCTTGATGCCTGCAATCAGCAGGGCTCCGCTTTCAAAAAGAAAGAGGATGTTCACAAGATGGCAGAAGCGAACAAGGCTTTCGCACACTTCAGGTTCTGATTTTCCGTTTTCGGAAACATCGAAACCGCTGTCGTTTTTCGGATTTCGTTTAAAAATCCAAAAACTGCATAAACTTATTTCGAAAATTTTCAACAATGCGGAAAGGAGGATTCGGCAATGCCTCGCAAAACACCCCTTGAGATGACGCGCAACATCGGCATCATGGCTCATATTGACGCGGGCAAAACAACAACGACCGAGCGTATTCTGCTCTATACGGGCAAAATTCACCGCGCGGGCGAAGTTCACGAGGGCGCAGCCACCATGGACTACATGGAACAGGAGCGCGAACGCGGCATCACCATCACCTCCGCCGCAACAACCACCTATTGGCATGATTGCCGCATAAACATCATTGACACACCGGGGCATGTTGATTTCACTGTTGAAGTCGAACGCTCCCTGCGCGTGCTTGACGGTGCGGTTGCGGTATTCTGTGCAAAGGGCGGCGTTGAGTCCCAGAGCGAGACTGTTTGGCATCAGGCGGAACGCTACCATGTTCCCCGCATTGCCTATGTCAACAAAATGGACATCGTCGGTGCTGATTTCTTTAACGTCATGGACATGATGCGCGAGCGTTTGGGAGCAAACCCCGTCGCGCTGCAGCTTCCTATCGGCAGTGAAGCAGATTTCCGCGGCGTTATCGACCTTGTGCGCATGTGCGCAGAGGTCTATTACGACGATGACGGGTTTGACATTCGCAATGAGCCGATCCCTTCGGAATATCTTGAAAAAGCGGAGCAATACCGCACCGCTTTGATAGAAGCCGTTGCCGATGAAAGCGACGAACTGATGGAGCTTTACCTTGCGGGTGAGCCCATCCCCGAGGATCTGCTTCGCAGTGCCATAAGATCCGCAACCATCAACAACAACGCCGTTCCGACCTGCTGCGGTTCATCCTATCGCAACAAGGGTGTTCAGCCCCTTATGGACGCGATCGTTGATTATCTGCCGAGTCCCTTGGATCTTCCTCCCATTGAGGCAACGAGCAGGGACGGCAAAAAAACGATCGAGGTCACGGCGGATGATTCCGCACCGTTCGCTGCGCTGGCGTTCAAAATCGTTACCGATTCATTCGTCGGCAAGCTTGCATTTTGCAGAGTTTATGCGGGTTCGCTCAAAGTGGGTTCCGTTGTGTACAATGCAAACAAGGGCAAGCGCGAACGTGTCACAAAGCTTTTGCTCATGCACGCGGACAGCCGCACCGAGCTTGACGAAGTCTATGCCGGCGATATTGCCGCATTTGTCGGACTTCGCGAGACGGTCACGGGCGAAACGCTTTGCAGCGAAGGCAAAACGCTGCTCATGGAATCAATGGATTTTCCGGAGCCGGTGATTCGTATCGCCATCGAATCAAAAACAAAGGCAGGTCAGCAAAAACTCAGCGATGCGCTTGCAAAGCTTGCAGAGGAGGATCCCACTTTCCGTTCCTATTCGGACGAGGAAACAGGTCAGACGATCCTTGCGGGCATGGGCGAGCTGCATCTTGACATAATCGTTGACAGACTCATTCGTGAGTTCAAAGTCGAGTGCCGTGTGGGCAAACCGCAGGTTGCATATCGCGAAAGCATCACAAAAACCGTTCGCACCGTCGGCAGCTACATCCGCCAGAATGCGGGCAAGGGCGTTTACGGCCACTGTGCCGTTGAGTTTGCGCCCGGCGCGCCCGGCAGCGGGTTTGTGTTCGAAAATGCCGTTCCGCCTTCCGTGCTTCCGCCTGAATACGTTAAGGCTGTTGAAAAAGGCATTCGCGAGGCATCGCGCAGCGGTTCGCTGGGCGGATACGAAGTCGTTGATTTTTCCGCAAAGCTTGTTGACGGCAGCGTGAACGAGCTTGAATCATGCGAACTTGCATACAAAATTGCGGGAAGTCTCGCATTCCGCGAAGCGTGTGAAAAAGGCGGCTCCGTGCTGCTTGAACCGTTCATGAAGTGCGAAATTGTCGTTCCGGACGAGTTCTTGGGCGATGTTATGGGCAACATCACGGCGCGGCGCGGCAGAATCGACGGGGTTGAAATGCGCGCGGGAGGTCAGCAGTGCATCAATGCGCTTTGTCCCCTCAGCGAAATGTTCGGCTATGCAACGGATCTGCGTTCAAGAACGCAGGGTCGCGGAAGCTTCACAATGCATTTCGACCACTATGAAGAGGTTGCCAAGAACCTTGTTGACAAAATCCTTGGCATTATCTACCAGTAACATCGGAGCTTCCGACAGCGGCAAAAGGGCTTATTCAGCCGGTCTCGCCGAAAAATCCCGACTTTGCGAGAATATATCTGTCGGAGCACCGTGATACACCGACATCCCCTTATTGCAAAAGCGATGCAATTGGGATATAATTATTTGAGAGAATAAACTATTAAATCCATCAGGAGGAATTCACAATGGCAAAGCAGAAGTTCGAAAGAACCAAACCCCATGTAAACATCGGCACCATCGGTCACGTTGACCATGGCAAGACCACCCTCACCGCTGCAATCACCATGGCTCTCTCTCAGCAGGGCCAGGCTGCAGCAATGCGTTACGATGAAATCGACAAGGCTCCCGAAGAGAAAGCCCGTGGTATAACCATCAACACCGCTCACGTTGAATACGAGACCGATCACCGTCACTATGCACACGTTGACTGCCCCGGCCACGCTGACTATGTTAAGAACATGATCACCGGTGCAGCACAGATGGACGGCGCGATCCTCGTTGTTTCCGCAGCGGACGGCCCCATGCCCCAGACCCGTGAGCACATCCTGCTCGCTCGTCAGGTCGGTGTTCCCTACATCGTTGTTTTCATGAACAAGGTTGACCAGGTTGACGACGAAGAGCTCCTTGAGCTTGTTGAAATGGAAATCCGTGAGCTGCTCTCCAGCTACGACTTCCCCGGCGACGAGATCCCCATCATCAGGGGTTCCGCTCTGCGTGCTCTCGAAGCACTCACGGCAGGCAAGGTCGCAAAGGAAACCCCCGAGTGCCAGTGCATTTTCGAGCTTATGGATGCTGTTGACCAGTACATTCCCGAGCCCGAGCGTGCTTCCGACAAGCCCTTCCTTATGCCTGTTGAGGACGTATTCACCATCACCGGCCGCGGCACCGTTGCAACCGGTCGTGTTGAGCGCGGTGTTGTAAAGGTAAACGATCCCGTTCAGATCGTCGGTCTCCGCGAAACCAAGCAGACCGTTGTTACCGGCGTTGAGATGTTCCGTAAGCTCCTCGATCAGGCGATCGCAGGCGACAACATCGGTGCTCTTCTCCGCGGTATCCAGAGGTCCGAGGTTGAGCGTGGTCAGGTTCTGGCAAAGCCCGGTTCCATCCACCCCCACACTCACTTCAATTCCGAGGTTTACGTTCTGACCAAGGAAGAAGGCGGCCGTCATACCCCCTTCTTCTCCGGCTATCGTCCCCAGTTCTATTTCAGGACCACCGACGTTACCGGTGTTATCAAGCTCCCCGAGGGTGTTGAAATGGTTATGCCCGGCGACAACATTCGCATGGAAATCGAACTCATCACTCCCATCGCAATGGATGCAGGTCTTCGCTTCGCTATCCGTGAAGGCGGCAGAACCGTTGCTTCCGGCGTTGTTTCCAGCGTTATTGAATAATCTCAGGTAGTTTGCCTGTTTAGTGCAGGTAATTTTTCCCTGATAAGGCAAGCGGCTGCCCGTTGCGGGCAGCCGCTTGCTGTTATAGTCAACATAACGGTACATATCGAGTGAGCAAAAACGCAGAAATCATATTTTGCCCGTGCACAAAGTCGATCAGGCCGCTGTTTGATTATTCCCTGTTTGCAGCAGCATCAACAACATGCATCCACAGCATGCGTATGGATTTTTCGGCTTTTCGGCACAGCTTCGGAACCCCCAAGGCCTTAAACAGCAATATGCGCACTTTGTCCGCCGCAAGTCCGACAGCCAAGATAACTCCTGCCGAGGCAAGCACGGCGAACGGGATAAGCGGGAACGGAAGCCGCCCGATGAAAGCAAAACGATTGCCGATAACGTGTTCGAACACGAGCGGCGAAACATGCAGCAGGTAAACGCCGAATGCGGCGGGTGCAAACAAAACGGCAAATTCGGTGAGCTTGCGGCCGGGCTTAAAACGGGCAAACGCGACTAACAGCGCAGCGGCGCAGAGCAGCACCGTCGGGGAGGTGTCCCGCACGAAAAGACTTCCCGGAACAAAGCGGAGCAGTCTGTCGCCTGTGATTTTAAAAAGTGCGGTGAACACGGCAGCGGAGGCGTAAATCAAAAGAGCTTTTTTTGACGACATGCTTTCGGGAACGCGAAGTTTCTTCATTGCCGCGCCGAAGATATACAGCACACCGAGCCAAAGCGGGGAGTGCCCCCCGACAAGCGCAAGGGGATCTTTTTTCCAAAAGGAAGCAAATGTATCATACAAACTGAAAACCGCAATAAGCATAATGCAGAACGAAACAAGTGCGCGGCGATTCAGCCTGCGAACAAGCGCATTCAGCAGCGGAATGAAGAAAAACATGCCGATATATGCCGTGAAATACCAATACTGTTTTGAAGTCACGGGCAGAAATGCGTCCGCAAAATCCGAAACGCCGACGGAACCGACGCCCGCGATGCAATAAACCGTTGTAATTATCACCGAATAAAACACAACCTGAAGCCAAAGTTCAATGCAGCGGGCAAGACGCAGAGGCTTCGGCCTGTCCGAATAACCGACATAGCCGCTGATGAGCGCATAACAATTCACGGCGCAGTATGCGGCGGCTTCCAGCAGCCAAACTGTCGAATATGCAGCAAGGTTCCCTTCGGAGGCAGTGATAACACCGCCTTTTTTTAAAATATGCAGCACCGCCGCAAGCAGCATTGCAAAAATCCGCAGAAGCTCAATGCCGTGATTCCGCTCGGAATGCGGCGTGGGGTTCAATTCAGTGTTTATTTCCATAAATACATTTCCGTAATTGATTTTTAGTTCGGCGTAATGCAGACCTGCCGACAGTACGCCTTGCGGAAAATGCTATCATAAATTCAGGATAAAAGCAAGCAAATAAAATGAACGGCACGGATTTTGTCCGCACCGTTCACCCCGTAAGTTATCGATTGCGCTTATATATAACGCTTATGCAATGCAACGCTCATATACTGCGCTTATGCAATGCAACGCTCATATACCGCGCTTATGCAATGCAACGCTCATAAACCGTGCTTATGCAATGCAACGCTCATATACTGAGCTTATGCAATGCCGAGCGTGAGCCTGAGGGCGATGATCGCATCCGCAATGGTAATTCTTCCGTCGCCGTCAAGATCGGCATTCGGAAGATATTCGGCGGGAATGGTTTCAAGCTGCAATGCGTGACGCGCAATATGAATGGCGTCCTCGGTATTCGCAAGTCCGTCACCGTTCACATCATAGAACACCGGTTCAAACCCAGCGGTCAGTTCATAGGAAACGAACATATCATAACTATATTCGGGCGTTTCGGAAACGAGACTGCCGTTGCTGTACCAGCCGTTGAAACGGAAGCCGGGTTTTGCGTTCGCCTCAAAATAATTCACGGCGAAATCATTCTCAAGCCGCATGGAGCAGTTCACATAGCCGCCGGGCTGTGCTTCAAGGTCAATATTGAACTGTCCGTACCACTCGCTGTTGTGGTGCCAGCGAATTTCGGTAAATTTGTTGCCGGTCGTGTAAAGCTGAAGCAACTGTTTGCAGTCCGAAAGATCGAGAACGCCGGAAATATTGTTGCCGGAAATATCCAGTCCTTCCAATGCTTCGCAGCCGGCCGCATCAATTTCGGTAAAGCCGCAGTTATCGGCGGAAACGTTCATAAGGTGGGGATTTGACGCAAGGTTGAGTTTGCCGGTCAATCCGGGGTTGCCAGAGATGGAAAGATCATAGATTCCGCCGCAATTCTCATAGTTCAGCTCCGTAAGCCCGGTCTCCATGCAGTTGACCGCAAGGTTGTTCGGCAGCTCGGGCAGATAAAGGAAGTCCATATCGCAGAAATTGCAGTTCACATAGTTCAGATAATTGCAGTTGCGAAGATCGAGCTCCGTAATGCCTGAGCTTTCGCAGCTGAATTCGCAAAGGGCGAACATTTCGGTTTCGTTTATGTCACTGACTTTTGTTTGCGAAAAGTCAAGGTGTTCAATGATTCTTTCACACCCGCTCAGATCAATTTCCTCAAGGTCGCTGTTCATGAGTATATCAAGGAAGATGAGGGAGGTGCAGTCGCCGAGATTCAGCACTTCGGTAAGCTCGTTATCTTGAAGATACAGTTCCGTAACGTTTGCGCAGTTGAAAAAATTAACGGAACTTAAAGTGCTGTTTGCAAAGTAGCAATGGGTCATTTCATAGCAATTGGAAAGATCCGCCGTGGTGAAATTGCCGCCGTCAACATCAAGGGTTGAAAGCGCGTCAAGCCCACTCATGTCAAACGTACCTGCAAAATCCTTTATATAGGTGAGATTGATCGCAAACATGCGGTTGATTCCGTCCACTTCTTCCCAATCGAAATACGCTTCGTGCTCAAAGCCCCATTCATCAACGAACAGTGCGCCCCAACTTTCGGGGTCGTCAGGATCGTAACCGTCGGGATTGAGCTTTTCGCCGTTGCGAATGCCGTTTGAATCGGTCTGTTCAAGGAATGTGCGAACCTTGTTAAAGTCGTTTTGGTCATAACCCTCGGGTGCGGTATGTAAGGCGGGAGATTTTGCGGCATTCGCAAGAATTGCAGCAGTTTCATCCGCAAGCACGGGCACAGCACCGGACAGGGACAGCACAGTCATTGCCGCAGCAAGCAGAAGGGCGGCAAAGAGCTTAAACTTCGATTTTTTCATCTTTTTCCTCCAAAAATATATTTTCTTGCCCGCAATTACGGCATTCTGCACCGGCGCATACGGGCGTGGGCGGGATCCTCCCGCCGCAGGCGGACTCTTGTTTGCCGAACCGCGGCGGGATTTGTTGCTGCGGCATCCCGGTCGGATTGGGGGGTCTTGAGGCTTGCCGGGTGAATTAACATGTTTGCATGTATAAACATGTTGATTCGTTGCCGTAAATAAAATATAACTTAAAACGGCGTCCGTGTCAATAGCTTTTTTGCAAAAGTTGTGATATTATTAAACCGAAAATTGCAAACGGAGGTAAAAATGATAACATATGAGCCGCTGCCGCTGTATGAGGCGTTCAGCTTTTTAACCGGCATTGCGAATGATTTTTCAATTGAAGAATTCTTTGAAGCGATGTATATAAAACACATATCAAAAGCGGAGGAGTACGGCAAAAGATACAGGATACTGTCGGAGCTGTACCGGCGGCTTGCCGCGTCCGTGACTGCGGAGCCGGAAAAAATTACAGCTTTGTTCAGCATGTTCACTCCGCGCGGCAGAGCACGGGATATGCACCAGTCGGAAACCATAGCGGGGTTTTTCACACTGAGCATGACGGTTTTTCTTGAAAGCGACCGCGAAAAGGTTTTCGAAAGCATTGAAAACAGTCTTGATGAAGTCCCCGGTCTGATTTTCCGCGCCGTTGCCGGGCAGATGCAGGAAAAAGCATTTGCGGACGGCGAAAAGGTTGATGCGGCAGAGGTGTTTCGCGCAGTGAACGGAAGCGCGCTTCCGCAAAAAACAAAAAACGCACTCATAGATGCTGCGCTTGACCCGCAAAGGTATGCTCAAATGCTGCGGGAAGTGCTTTGCCCCGTTGCGGACGAATTTGAGCGTCAGCGCGAACTCTGGCAGCCGCTTATCTGCGATTTTGCGGAGTTTTTCCCGATCGACGGCAATGAAAAGGCTCTTTTGCTCAGCGAAATGAAATACGACGCTTCTCCGATTGACGAGTGCCTGATCTGCCCCTCCGTTATCGGGTTTGCAAATGCATACATAGGCACGGATGCACCGGAGGCGGGCAGCTCGCGGCTGATTGCGATTATCGGCACGCTTTTCGGCACTTTCCGCCGCAATTCGGAAAGCGCGGAAAACTCGGTTTCCGAAGTTGCACGGATAATGGATATCTTGGGCGAACAGAATCGCTTCAAAATCGTTCTGCGGCTGCTTGAAGGTTCGGCATATGTGGGCGAACTTGCAAAGTATCTCGGGCTTGCACCCTGCACCGTTTCGCAGCACCTAAGCGTTCTGCTCGGCGCAAACCTTGTCAAAAGCGCGGATATCGGCCGCAGAGTGTATTATTCGCTCAACAAGGAGCGTACGGACTGCTTCCTTGATGCGCTTTGCGGATTGATGAAAAAAGACGAATAAGAATGTATATCGCACATGTTCCCCTTGTATTGAGCCGCATTTCGGGTTATAATAGCAATGAGCAAAGATAATTCGATTCCCGCTCTGCGGCTGCTCCTTCGCGGGCGGGAGAAAGGTCAATTAATGAGCGAACAGTGTACCCACAATTGCGAAACCTGCGGGGTGGATTGCGCTTCCCGCGGCAGTGCGCAAAAGCAGCAGGATTTTAAAGTGAATGCACATCCGCTGAGCAATATCAAAAAGGTCATTGCCGTTGTCAGCGGCAAGGGCGGCGTCGGCAAATCCCTTGTCACTTCCCTGCTTGCGGTAAACATGAACCGTGCGGGAAAGCACAGCGCGATTCTTGATGCGGATATTACCGGCCCCTCCATCCCCAAGCTTTTCGGCATACATGAAAAGGCTCTCGGAAACGAGGACGGCATTCTCCCCTGCAAAAGCAAAACGGGCATTGATATTATGAGCATCAACCTCCTGCTGGAAAACGATACCGACCCCGTCGTTTGGCGCGGCCCGGTTATTGCGGGAACAGTCAAACAGTTCTACACGGATGTCATCTGGCGCGATGTCGATTTCATGTTTGTTGACATGCCTCCGGGAACGGGCGATGTTCCCCTGACGGTGTTCCAGTCCCTGCCGATTGCAGGCATCGTTGTTGTTACCTCTCCGCAGGATCTCGTTTCCATGATAGTTGAAAAGGCCGTGAACATGGCGCGCATGATGAATATTCCCGTGCTCGGCATTGTTGAAAACATGTCCTATTACGAGTGCCCGCATTGCGGTGAACGCAGCGAGATTTTCGGCAGAAGTCATATTGACGAAACGGCGCACAGGTTCAATATCCCCGCCGCCGCACGCCTGCCCATCAGTCCCAAACTTGCCGCCGCTTCCGATGCAGGGCTTATCGAGATATATGAGGGCGATTGGCTGAACGGAATCACGGAGTTCCTGATCGGAACGGATAAATAGTCAAATACTTGAATCACGGGTTGGGAATGCGGAATTGTTTCGCATTCCTCCTTTTTAATTAACAGACGGAACCGCATTGAAGAGGATCTGTCACCGCAGCCCGCCCTTGTATTCATACTTCTTCCTTTCGTGCATACAATTAAGCAGCGGCAGCGGATATGCGCGGGACATTCTGTCAACTGCTTCGCGCATTCCGAAATACGCAGCTTGAAAGGACAAAAAGCGAATGGATAATTTGAAATACGGCAGTCGAGGCACGGATGTTGAGCTTTTGCAGCTTGCGCTTACGCGCAGCGGATATTATAATTCACCGTACGGAATTGACGGTATTTTCGGTGCGGACACGCAGAACGCGGTGCGCAGGTTTCAGGCTGCATTCGGGCTTGCGGCGGACGGCATTGTCGGCAGGGACACGAAAAAGGCTCTGCTCCCCTTCCTCCTCGGCGGGTTTGCAACAAAAATTCGCAGCGGAGACACGTTTTACCGCCTTGCAAAGCATTACGGAACAACGATTGCCGCAATTGCGGCGGCGAATCCCGCATTGAATCCGGAGAAATTGGTTCCGGGAACGGAAATTTATATTCCGTACGGCTTTGACCTTGTGCCGTCCGATGTTCGGTGGACCTCCAAGCTGAATGAACTTGTGCTTGAAGGGTTGAAGCTGCGCTATCCTTTTATCGGAACGGAAACATACGGAAAATCCGTCATGGGCAGGCCGCTTCGCGCAGTTTCAATCGGTGCGGGCTCGGCTGAGGCGTTTTTCAATGCGTCACATCATGCGAACGAGTGGATAACAACTCCGCTTGTGCTGAAATTTGCAGAAAACTATCTGAAAGCATATATCAACGGGAGCAGCATTTTCGGAAGGGATGCGCGTGAACTTTTTGCAAAAACGCGGCTTTTCATCGCCCCGCTTGTCAATCCGGACGGCGTGGATCTTGTTAACGGTGCATTGGATGAAACAACGCCGCTTTGGCAGTCCGTGAAGCGCATTGCGCGGCAATACCCTGCGGTGCCTTTCCCGAGCGGGTGGAAGGCGAATATTGAAGGTACGGATCTGAACCTTAACTACCCGGCGGGCTGGGATACGGCAAAGGAAACGAAATATGCTCAAGGCTGGGTTTCGCCCGCACCGCGCGATTTTGTCGGCACTGAGCCTCTTTCCGCGCCGGAGAGCCGCGCCGTGTTTGATTTCACCGCCGATCATGAGTTTCGGCTTATCCTTGCCTATCATACGCAGGGTGAGGTAATTTATTGGAAATACCTTGATATTGAACCGCCGAACGGCTATGATATCGGGCGTGCGCTTGCTGCCGTCAGCGGCTATAAACTGGACGAGGTGCCGACAGAGAGCGGCTTTGCCGGGTACAAGGATTGGTTCATCCTGTTTTATAATCGCCCGGGATACACTGTTGAAGCCGGACGCGGCACGAATCCCCTGCCGCTCAGCCAATTCGGAAGGATTTATAACGATAATGTCGGAATCATGGCAACGGCACTGTCGGAAGCGGGAAAACTTTAAGAATTTCCCTGAGTAATTTATCTTTACAAAACATGAACCGAAGCTTGTGCGGTTTTTGCGGAAAACACGCTTCAAACGGCACTTTTTCGGGCAGGGCGCGGAGCAAGAATCCCTTTCGATATGTAAAGAAAAATAACATGAAATAAATCTAAACACAATATGACAACATTTTGACGATTGACAGAATGCGGCCGCGGGAGTACGATTGGTGCATACTCAGGAGGTATGCATTATGGATAAAAAAGTTGTTACTCTGCAAGATATTTCATGTTTCGGCAAATGTTCGCTTACGGTCGCTTTGCCGGTCATTTCGGCAATGGGGATAAGCTGCTCGATCATTCCGACGGCGGTATTGTCAACACATACCGGCGGGTTTACAGGCTACACTTTCCGCGATCTCACGGAGGACATTCAGAAAATCTCCGACCATTGGAAAACCTGCGGAATCACCTTTGACGGAATCTACACGGGCTATCTGGGCAGCTGTCATCAGGTTGATGTTGTTTCGGATTTTATCGCGCAAAACCGTCGTGAAGGGGCATTGGTCTTTATAGATCCCGCAATGGCAGATAACGGCGTGCTTTACAGCGGATTCGACAGCGCATTTGTTGACTCGATGCGTGAGCTTTGCCGTGAGGCTGATATAGTTGTGCCGAATATAACGGAAGCATCGATGCTGCTTAAAACGGAATACAAACAGAGCGGATACGATGAGGAATACATTCGCGGAATGCTGCGCGGACTCTGCGCTCTCGGGCCGCGCCGTGCGCTGATCACGGGCGTTTCTCTGGATAGCGCGCATCAGGGCGTCATGGCATATGACAGTGTTGACGGCGAATTCCGCTCATATTATTCGGAGAACATTCCTGATTCGTTCCACGGAACGGGCGATGTTTTTGCGGCCGTTCTGTTCGGTGCACTCGTTCTCGGCAAAGATATTGCGGCGGCAATGAAGCTTGCGGTTGATTTCACGGTTGCATCAATAAAAGCAACCGTCGGGGACAGCGGGCACAGATACGGGGTCAAGTTCGAGAAGGCATTGCCCGGGCTTATGCGGAGCTTGGAGAACTGACAGCAGCGCATAGGCGGTTTAATTCGCTTATTCCGTTTTCCGATTGACAAGTTCCGCCGATATTCTTATAATACCTTTCGGCAAATGCCGACGGGCGCGGCGTTTGCACATGCAGGCGGATGCGGAGGTATTGTTTTGAAAAATTCAACTGAAAAAAGTTCTGAACCGGCGGCGGGGAGAATACGGCTTTATGAGGAGCCGGTCTACCTTGCCGCACTTGTGATGCTTTCACTTGCCGTTGCAATGACGGCGGCGGCGGATTTCGGCGTTTCGATGATCGTTGCTCCGGCGTATATTCTCAGCCTTAAATTTCCGTTCCTGACTTTCGGAAGGGCGGAATACATTATTCAGGCACTGCTGTTTGCGGTTTTCTGCATTTTGATGCGCCGCGTAAAGCCGGTGTACCTGTTTTCGTTCGTGACGTGCATAATCTACGGCTTTGTGCTTGACGCATGGCGCAGCGTTGTGCCGGCATTCAACCCCGCGGTGACAGCACCGGGAAGTTTTGCTCTGCCTGTGCGCCTGCTTCTGTTTGCGGGCGGCGTGCTGCTCTGTTCGTTTTCGATCGCTTCGTTCTACAAAGTCTACCTTTATCCGCAGGTGTATGATTTTTTTGTTAAAATGCTGAGCCGCAGGTTCAACATTGCGCTGCCGAAATTCAAAACATGTTTTGATTTTTGCTGCCTTGCGGCCGCGTGCGTGCTGACGCTTGCTTTTTTCGGCAGATTCCGCGGCATAGGCGTCGGAACGATAATCATGACGGCCGTCAACGGCGCGCTTATCGGGCTTTTCGGAAAAGTTCTTGACAGGTTCTTTGTGTTTGAACCGCTGTTTCCGAAGGTGAAGCGAATTTTTGAATAATATGCGCTTAAAAACAAAAGCGGAACAGGGGGAGAAAACTCCGTGTTCCGCTTTTTCGGCAAATGCAGGACATTGCCCGATTTAAAAATCAAATCAAAGATTTATTTTGGAGTCGTGTCAAAAAACGGGGGAAAATCAGAAGATGCTCAGGAACAATTGCTCCGAAAGCTTTTGAAGCAGCATTATTCCGGCATAACCGTTGCCTTTTTCATCCAGTGCGGGAGAAAAAATCCCGATGCCCATTCTTGTCGGCACAACCGCCATTATTCCGCCGCCGACGCCGCTTTTGGCAGGAACGCCGACGCGCACGGCAAACTCGCCGGAACCGTCATACATGCCGCAGGTCATGAGCACCGCATTCACATAGCGTGCATATTCATACGGAAACAGCCGCTTGAGGGGCTTTCCGTGGGAGGCAAGCACCCAGCCGATTTTTGCAAGGTCGCGGCAGTCGACAGAGATCGAGCAGGCCTTGAAATAACAATCAAGAACATCTTCAACGTCATCGGCTATCATACCTTGGGATTTGAGCATGTATGCAAGCGCACGGTTTTTGTTGCCCGTCCGCTTTTCGGAAAGATAGACGCTTTCGTTAAGTGCGATATCGGGATTGTCCGCAAGGCGGCGCGTCAGGTCGAGAAGCCTTTCAAAACGCTCGTTGTAGTCATTTCCGCGTATCATCGGACAGAGGGCGATCGCACCCATGTTGACCATTGGATTCAGATGCTCGCTCAAAAGGGACTGCGCCGAAACATTTATTGCATCGAAGGGCTTGCCCGTTGCTTCAACACCGATGCGTGAGCGAACCTGTTCAATGCCGTTGTCCATTAACGCAAGCAAAAGCAGAATCGGCTTCACAACGCTTTGAATCGTAAATTTTTTGGTGTAATCACCCGCACAGTAATGTTTGCCGTCGCTGCTGATAAGGTACACCCCCAGTGCGTTCGGGTCGGCTTTTGTAAGCTCCGGAATATAGCTTGCCAATCTGCCCTCGGAAGCGTAGGGGCGGCATTGGTCAATGAGTTGTTCAAGCAGTTCGTCCATGGTTTCGGTGCATCCTTTCTTTATTCGGCAGCGGATTCGGTATACCGCAGCTTTTTTCAAAATGTTTCGGTGAAGTAAATTTTAAGGCTTTTGCGCAAAAATGCAAGTATATTTTTAATATCGGATCCAACCGCTGCCTGCCGGCAATTGAATAAAGGAAAGAAAAACAAAAAACGGAACCGCCCCTTTCGGAGCAGTCCCGTGTGCTGTTTAAAACGAAACCGTGTTAAAACGAAATCGAAAAAAGATTACTTCATTCCGCGCTTAACCATTTCGGTGACGGCAAAAGTTGCAACATCGTCGGCATATTTGCTTGCACCGAACCCTGCATCAAAGCCGAGTTCCTTTGCAAGTTCGTGGGTGATGCGTGCGCCGCCGCAGCAGACGATGAACCTGTCGCGCAGGCCTTCCGCTTCAAGCAGCTCGATAAGCTCGGTAAGGTTTTGAATGTGTATATCCTTCTGGGTAACGGTTTGGGAAACAAGAAGAACATCGGCGTTGACTTCAACCGCCTTTTTGATGAATTCCTCGTTGGGAACCTGTGCACCCATGTTGATAGCTTCGATCATGTCATAGCGTTCAAGTCCGTAATGGCCTGCAAAGCCCTTGCGGTTCATGATTGCATCGATTCCGACGGTGTGCGCATCGGTGCCGGTGGAAGCGCCGATCATGACGATCTTCCTGCCGAAATGCTCGCGAATATATTCGTCGGTTTCTTCCATGCTCATGGTTTCCTCTTCAACGGTCTGCACATGGATGTTTTCATAGTCAACGGTATGCACAACGCTGCCGTAAACAACATAGAATGTGAACTCCTTGTCCAAAGACTTTGCAAGCGCAACGTTGGGTTCTTCAACGCCCATTTTGCGGACGAGCTGGCGTGCAGCTTCCATGCCCTTTTCATCGTTCTTAACGGGAAGGGTGAAGCTGAACTGAACCTTGCCGTCGTTCATGGTGTCGCCGTATGCCTTGAGCCGTGTAAGGTCGAGAGTTGTGTCAAAATCAGCCTTGTGGGTGTTATAAAGTCCGCCGCTCATTATTCGTTGCCTCCTTTTTTATGCATCAGCTCAACAAAGGGGTTGAAATAGCAATCATCCTTGGTAACAACGCCGGCAAGACCCTTGCCGCCGTCGCGAGGACGCTTAATGTCCGCAAACACGCCCTTTTCAAGCGTTGCAAACAAGCCTGTCTGCTCAATTTCACCGAGAAGATTGGTTGCTTTCCGAAGAACTTCGTTTGCACGGGTCTGCATGATGCCGCCTTCTTTATAGGTCAGTTCACTGCCGAGCTCGTGCATGGTGCGGAAGATGTACTGCGCGTTCTCTATGGAGAGTGCACGGTCGCTCATGAACGGAGTGTGGATAGCTTCGGTGAGCATACCGAGAAGGTGGAGCTTCTGTCCGGTGAGGATCGTGACCATGTTGAAGAGCGCGTCCTGAACATGCCCGCGGAAAATATTGCCCGTCATGAACTTTGTGGGGGGCATGTATTTAAGCGGTGCATTGGGGAAGATCTCCCTTGCCATCTGCGCCTGCGCAAGCTCGTAAAGGAAGCCGTTTTCAACATCGGGAGATATTTCGAATGCGTGCCCGAGACCCATTTGCTCTTCGGGAAGCCCGGCTTTGAGTGCGAATTGCTCGTTGAGGAACTGGGAAGCAAGCACTGTGTGCGCCTCTTCGACCGCATCGGCTGTGGTAAGGTAGTTGTCCTCGCCGGTGTTGATGATAACGCCGGCAAAGCTGTTGATAACGCGGCTGAAATACTGGTCAACGATCGTGCGCTGCATGTTGATATCGCGGAAGAGGATACCGTAAAGAGCATCGTTAAGCATTACGTCAAGGCGTTCCAACGCGCCCATGGCGGCGATTTCGGGCATACAGAGACCGGAGCAGTAGTTGCACAGGCGGATGTAGCGATGTTCCTGTTCGCCGACTTCGTCAAGCGCAGCACGCATAAGGCGGAAGTTTTCCTGAGTTGCGTAGGTTCCGCCGAAACCCTCGGTGGTTGCGCCGTAGGGAACATAGTCGAGCAGGCTCTGACCGGTGGTGCGGATAACGGCGATAATGTCCGCACCCTGTTTTGCGGCAGCCTTTGCCTGCACGATATCCTCATAGATGTTGCCGGTTGCAACGATAACATAGAGGTAGGGGTCGGTTTTGTCGCCGAAGCTGTTGAGATAATCATTGCGCTTTGCAACGTTTGTGCGAATGCGTTCCGCCGTGGCTTCCGCAACGGGCATGACGGCGGCGCGAATCTCTTCAATGCTGTGGGGAGCAACGGCGGAAAGATCAAGCTCGCCGCGGTCGATGCTCTCCGCAATTTGCTGCGGATTCATGCCGGTTTCGGCCATTGCGTTGCCGATATAGTAGGCTGCACCGCCCGGGAGCAGACCCTTGTCGAAAAGGTGATCGACAACAACGTTGGGCAGCGGAACTTCAAGTGCGTTTACACCGTCGATGCCGAGAAGGCGGCAAACGGCGCGTTCCACCGTTACCGTCGTGTGAAGGTCGATAAAGTTCTGAGTATCCTCCGCAATGCGGCGGGCAGATTCGCGGGCTTTATCAACAAGATTTCGATTGAGGTTAAGTTTTGATTCCATTGAGTGCTTATCCTCCTGACACTTTTCCATAATCCTTTTAAAGTCACCCGCCGGGACATGATCCCTGCGCCCGGCGGGCGGTGTGCGGCGCGTTCATGCGGAACAGAACACACCGAGTGGTTAACCTGCAATTGCTTAAGCAGCTTTCTGCGGAGCAATTAAATGCCGATTATTCGTGATGCCCCCTCTTGAGCCTTTCAAGATCGGAGGGTTCAAGGGAGATTTTGCCGTCGCGCCTGCCCTGTTCAAGGCCTGCAACGCCGATAAGGTCGGGCTGTTCGCCGCGTGCCTTGCGGCAAACTTCACAATGACATACGTTTTCGTAATGCTCCGGCTCGGTATAGGTCGTGATAACGCCCTCGAAATTCCTGAGGATCGTCTTTCTGGGAGTCTGGCTGATGACGTAGTTGGGCATAACGGGGGTTTTGCCGCCGCCGCCGGGTGCGTCAACAACAAAGGTGGGGATGCAGTAGCCGCTGGTGTGGCCGCGCAGACCCTCGATGATTTCGATACCCTTGCTTACGGGGGTGCGGAAATGGGTCAGACCCATGGAAAGATCGCAAACATAGATGTAGTAAGGACGAACGCGGATGCGAACGAGATCCTGAACAAGCTTTTTCATCACATGTACGCAGTCGTTGACGCCTGCAAGCAGAACACTCTGGTTGCCGAGGGGAATGCCTGCGTCTGCAAGCATCTCACATGCGCGCTTGCTCTCTTCGGTGATTTCATTGGGATGGTTGAAATGCGTGTTCAGCCAAACGGGATGGTACTTTTTGAGCATTGCGCAAAGCTCCGGGGTGATCCTCTGCGGCATGACAACAGGGGTTCTGCTGCCGAGGCGGACGATTTCAACATGGGGCATCTTGCGCAGCTCGCTGATGATGTATTCAAGCTTTTCGTCGCTCTGCATGAGTGCGTCGCCGCCGGAAAGAAGAACATCGCGAACTTCGGTATGATTGCGGATATAGTCGAGACATTTCTCGATTTGGCAATCGGGAACGGCGGTATCATGCTGCCCCGCAAACCTGCGGCGGGTGCAGTGACGGCAGTACATGGAGCACTGGTCGGTGATAAGGAACAGGACCCTGTCCGGATAACGATGAGTCAAACCGGGCACGGGGGAATCCGTGTCCTCATGAAGGGGGTCAAGCTGGTCCTCGGGAGCCTGATAAAGCTCTGCCGCGGAAGGAATGCACTGACGACGAACGGGATCATAGGGATCGTTCGGGTTGATGAGGGAGAGATAATAGGGAGTGATCGCCATGCGGAGCGTGCCGAGGCATTTCGCAACGCCCTCTTCTTCCTCGGGAGTCAGGGAGATGTATTTTTTGAGATCTTCAAGAGTTTCGATGCGGTTTGCAACCTGCCAATGCCAATCGTTCCAAAGCTCATCGGGAACATCGGTGAACAGACCGTATTGCCTGCTTTTATTCATTTTTGCCTCCTTGCCTTTCGGCTGTCGTTGCGGGTATTCCGGGGTGTGAACCGGATTTCGGGCGATAAAAAGCAATCTGCCCGAAGTTTATCGATAAAAGCAATATCGATAAACAGTGTTTTATACGGGCTGTCCCCTGCCGCAAATCTGCGCAGCGCGGAGAGCAGCCCGGAAAAGGCTTATTCGCAAAAAACTGATTTATAAGCCCTTATTCGGTTGACGTGTCGATAAACAGACGGTTATCAGCAGTACTTCTCGTCAAAGAGCTTGCGGAGCTTCTCGTTCTCGCGGAGAACGTTGAGGGTGATTTCGGCATGATCCTTGGTGTAGCCGTTGCCGATGATCATGGTAACGTCCTTGCCGATGCCCTCTGCGCCGAGTGCAGCCTTTGTGAAGCTGGTTGCCATGGAGAAGAAGTAAACGATGCCGTCGTCGCGAACGGGGAGGATCGCGCTCATTTCGCAGCTTTCGATGTTGACGCAGCAGATGGAAATGTCGTATTCCTTGCCGTCGTTTGCAGCCAGTGCGGCATCAAGCACTGCAATGGGTTCGGTTGCGCTTGCAACGATAACCTTGTTGTAAACGCCGAGTTCCATAAGGGCGGGAACCTGAGCGGGGTTGCGGACAACGCCGACAACATTGCCCTTGGGGCCTACCTTCTTCATTGCTTCGTAGCCGCAGAGAACGCCGCTCTTGCCGTTTGCGCCGAGGATAAGAACGCTGTCGCCTTCCTTGGGGAGCTTGCGGGCCTGTGCGGGTGCGCCTGCAACGTCGAGAGCTGCAAGTGCGAGAGGTTCGCTCATGTCATCGGGCAGCTTTGCGTAGATGCCGCTTTCGAAAAGAACAGCCTGACCGATAATGTCAACGCGGTCGATATCCTTGTGGATAGCAAGGATCTTTTCGATTTTGAGCGGAGTGAGGGAGAGGGAAACGAGGGAAGCGATCTTGTCGCCGACTTTAAGGTCGCGATCCTTAAGATCTTCGCCGATGTATGCAACTTTGCCGATGAACATGCCGCCGGAACCGGTAACGGGGTTCTGCTGCTTGCCGCGCTCTGCAACGATGCCCATGATCATTTCGCCGATCTTCTGCTCGTCGCCGCCGCATGCTTCTTCAATCTGAGTGAAGGAAGCGGAGTCGATGTTAAGGGAGATAACATCGCAGATGATCTCGTTGGAGTAGTGCTTGGTCATGTCGTTGTCGATTTTCCATGCTGCCTGAGTGAGAACGCCCTTGGGTTCGATAACTCTGTGAGTGCCGTATTTGTTGCCTTTAAGTTCCATTTTGATTTCCTCCGAATAAAATTTAGGTTTATGGCGGATTATCGGTCATGCGCGGGGCGCAAGGCCGAGGATCTCGCGTGCTTCGGCGGGGGTTGCGATCTCCCTGCCGAGTTCCTTTGCAATGCGGACTGCTTTTTCAACAAGCTCGCCGTTGCTCTTTGCAAGAACGCCCTTTTCAAGGTAGACGTTGTCTTCAAAGCCGACGCGGACGTGACCGCCGAGAAGAATGCCGAGGGTGATCATCGGGAATTCGGTTCTGCCGACGCCCGCAACCGTGAAGGTTGAACCCTGGGGAATGCTGCCTGCCATGAATACAAGGTCGCGCGGCGTGCCGCTGATGCCGCCGTTGACGCCCATAACAAAGTCAAAATGCATGGGGCTCTTGATAAAGCCTTTTTTGTTGAGACGAATCGCCATATCGATCATGCCCTTGTCGAAAACTTCGACTTCGGGTTTGATATTGCGCTCGATCATGCGTTCGCCGAAATACTTGATGGTGTTTTCGGTGTTAACAAAGATGTCGTCCCCGCCGAAATTGCAGGTGCCGCAGTCGAGGGTTGCCATTTCGGGCATAAGCTCGATGGGCTGGAGCCTTTCGTCATCGCTCATGCCGACTGCACCGCCGGTGGAGGGCTGAATGATAACATCGGGACATTTTGCATAGATGGCATCCATGCATTCTTTGAAGCGTGCCTTATCCTGGGTGGGTGTGCCGTCATCATAGCGGACATGCAGGTGAATGATGCTTGCGCCCGCTTTGTATGCGGAATAGGCTTCGTTCGCAATCTCTTCAACCGTGTAAGGTACGGCGGGATTGTGTTCCTTGGTGACTTCCGCGCCGCAGATGCAGGCGGTGATGATGAGTTTTTCCATGGATTCCGATAGTTCCTTTCAAATTATTTATTTTGCGGCAAACGAACCGTGGAAAAAACGGGAACCGAAAATCGAAAACCGGCAGTTCCGTTTCGCTGCCCGTATGCAATTCCGCCTCGGCGTTTGCTTTTTGTTTTGGTTTTTACACAGCGAACACAAAAATATAAGTTTGCGTTCCCTTGCGGAAGATTATTTTTTTCCGAACAACGCTGATCTTACAACACCTTTTGGATCCTTTATAAGCAATACAACAAGCCATATTACAAGACCCAGCGCAACAACGGAAAGCCCGAGAAAAAGATCGTTGAGCATATCGACCGGGGCGGGGGTAAAAAGACCGGCTCCGATTTCAATATACTCAAATATTGCATCCACAAGCCACATAAGCGATGCTCCCCAATACATCCAGCAGAGAATGCCGACTTTCATCTCGTTTTCAGGTGCTTTTTTGTACCAGACAATTGTGGAGGCAATTGCAGCAAATACCGTTGTAAGCAGCGTCATCTTTGCATTCCTCCGAGCAAGTCCGCGGGCGATTTGAGCGATTTCTTTTCCGCAAAACGGGAGACTGCGAGCATGCCGACCCAGACGGCGGTAACAATAACGGCCATCATTACGCCGGCACTGCCCATTTCCGCAAGCATTTCTCCGGTTTCACCGCTTTTAACAGCTGTCAGAAAAGGAAAAAACGGAACGATTTCTCCATGCCAAACGTGCTCGAAAGCTAAGAGAGCGGAGCCGCCCCAAAGCAGCTTGTTGAGCCAACCAAGCTTGGCAGAAAACGGGGTTTTTGATACTTCCAAAGCTGTGCCGTCGGCAGAATTAAGCTTGACGACAGCTTTCTTCTCGGTGGATTTCAGAGCTTTTTCAACAATTGTTGTAACGATTGCCTCGGCAACCGGAACAAGAAAACATGCCATTTGTGTACCTCCTGTAAACTAATGCAGACAAGTATGAATTACAAACAGTGTAGTTTATTTGCGCTGTTTGTCTGTATCTTCCGCATTGCAGAAAGGCAGAGACTTTCTGCCAATGACAAACAGTGCAGTTTATTTGCGGTGTTTGTCTATTTTACCGCATTGCAGAAAGGCAAAGACTTTCTGCCAATGACAAACAGTGCAATTTATTTGCGGTGTTTGTCTATTTTACCGCGTTGCAGAAAGGCAAAGACTTTCTGCCAATGACAAACAGTGCAGTTTATTTGCGGTGTTTGTCTGTATCTTCCGCATCGCAGAAAGGCAGAGACTTTCTGCCAATGACAAACAGTGCAGTTTATTTGCGCTGTTTGTCTATGGGTACCACGCAGGTTCCCGTTGCTCTGCAAACAACGATGGGTTCCTCAAGGAAATCGCATGCGGAGTCGTTAATATCGGTGCGCGGAACAATAACCTTGCGTGCTTCAAAGCTCATCTTGCGGGAGCTGTTGCCGATATGGGTGATTTCGCCGTATGCTTCGATATAGTCGCCGGCATAGACGGGTGCTATGAATTCGACCATGTCATATGCTTTGAACAGGCCTTCATCGCCGTCGCACTTGATGAGAAGTTCGGTTGCAACGTCGCCGAAAAGGGCAAGCATGTGTGCGCCGTCAACAAGATTTCCGCCGTAATGAGCATCCTGAGAGCTCATGCGAAGGCGAATGGTGGATGTGATTTTTTGTTCCATTTTATGTTCCTCCGTGGTATAATTTTTGCAAAAAACGGGCTTTTCGGGCAAAAAACAAAAAAAGCACCATCAACGCAGAAAACCCCGCGTGAATAGCGCATCATCAGTACCCAAGCCGAAAACGACCCGCGATGACAGTCGCAGCGCACTGAGCTGCTGCGCCCAAGCACGGGGGAAGCGGATTCCCCGCCGCACTTTCGGCAAGAGCCGCATTCAGCCTTTCGCCGGAACCGCCCGTTTTGCGAAAGCTTACCTCGACTTCTGCGCCTCTATCTTCATAGTTCAGTATATCTTTTTTTCACCCTTTTTGTCAATAGGAAAAGAGCGTTCCGAGCAGATATATTTCGAAAAACGCGAAAAACCGGAAGAAAACTCGGTTTCAGCCGTCAAGCCTGTAACCGACGCCGAGTTCGTTGCGAATGCCGGGAAGGGGAACGGAAACACCGGCAAATTTTTTTCTTATATTTGCTATGTTCACTTGAAGCTTTTTGATGGACATCAAAAAGTTTCAATCACATCGGGTTTCAGCCGTCAAGCCTGTAGCCGACGCCGAGTTCGTTGCGAATGCCGGGAAGAGGAACGGAAACACCGGCAAATTTTTTTCTAATATTTGCTATGTTCACTTGAAGCTTTTTGATGTTAGCCTCATTCACCCCTTCGCCCCACACGGCCTTTATCACCTTTTGATACGTCATCATTCGGCCGCTGTTTTCCGCAAGCAGGAGCAGCAGATTGTATTCCGTTTGAGTGAGCCGAACTTCGGATTCGCCCGCAAAAACGCGGCGGGCATCGCAATCGATCGTGAGTGCGCCGATGCAGAGCCTGCCGTCCGTTTCGCCTGTTCCGTGCTGTCGCCCGGTGCGGAGAGCGGAACGCATTCGCGCAAGCAGTTCGGCCGAACCGAAAGGCTTTGTAACATAATCATTTGCACCGCCGTCAAGCGCAACAACCTTGTCCGTTTCGTCGCTGCGTGCGGAAAGCACTATTACGGGCACGGCAGAACGGCTGCGGATGAACTCAAGCAGCTGCATTCCGTCCCCGTCGGGCAGCCCGAGGTCAAGAAGAACAAGGTCGGGCGTGTGTGAAAGGAAACAGGGCTTGGCTTCGGCACAGTTTGCAGCTTCAATTACGATATAGCCGGAGGCGTTGAGCAGTGCATTCACATATTTGCGTATGCTCGGCTCATCCTCAACGAGCAAGATTTTGTATTTGTTGTTCATGGGCATTCCGGCGTTGACGAACGGCGCGGGTTTGCGGGGAGACTGCAAAAAAGGCGGCTCCCCGCGACATCGGTCAATGTTGTTTATAAGTTATACGTTGATGCTTACGTCGCCTGTTTCGGCGGCGCAATCGGCAATCCGTGCGCGCGCTTCGGCAACGAATTCTTCCACCTGTTCGGGGCAGATTCCGATGAATGCGGCGGGATCGAGCACGGCGGTTATCTCTTCCCTGTCCAACGGGAAGGCGGGATCAAGCGCAAGCCTGTCGAGAAGGTCGCAGTTCAGCCCCTCCTTCATGCGTGCCGTCGCTTCCATGGAGCGGGTGCGGATGACCTCGTGAAGCTCCTGCCTGTCGCCGCCCTTACGGACCGCACTCATGAGCAGGTTTTCCGTGGCAATGAAGGGAAGATATTCAAGCACGGTTCGTTCGACGATTTTTTCATTGACGTGGATGCCGGCGGTGACGTTGCGCATAAGCCTGAGCACTGCGTCACAGGCGAGGAAACCCTCCGGAAGTGATATGCGGCGGTTCGCGGAGTCGTCCAAAGTGCGTTCGAACCATTGTGTTGAGGCCGTCATCGGCGCGTTCAGTGCATCCGCCATGATATAGCGCGAAAGCGAACAGATTCGCTCGCAGCGCATGGGGTTGCGCTTGTATGCCATTGCGGAGGAACCGACCTGATTTTTTTCGAACGGTTCTTCAACCTGCCGCAGGTGCTGAAGCAGGCGCATGTCGTTTGCAAACCGATATGCACTTTGTGCAATTGCGGAAAGCACGTTCAGAATGCGGCTGTCGTATTTGCGGGGGTAGGTTTGCCCCGCAACGGGGAAAAGCGTTGAAAAACCGCATTCCTCCGCGATCATTGCATTCAGTTCGCGAACCTTTTGAACGTCGCCGTCAAAAAGTGAGAGGAAACTTGCGTCCGTGCCCGTTGTTCCGCGGCAGCCGTGAAACAGCAGGTTGTCGATAACAAAATTCAGCTCGTCAAGGTCAAGCAGAAAATCCTGCGCCCAAAGGCATGCGCGTTTGCCGACGGTCACAAGCTGAGCGGGCTGAAAATGCGTGTAGCCCAAAGTCGGCATTGCACGGTATTTGTATGCAAAATCGCAAAGTGCGGCAATGACGGAAACAAGCTCGCTGCGGATGTGCAGCAAAGCATCGCGGTAAATCATGATATCCGCATTATCCGTAACATAGCAGCTCGTTGCGCCGAGATGGATGATTCCGGCGGCATCGGGGCAGCTTTCGCCGTAAACATGGATATGCGCCATGACGTCGTGGCGAAGCTTTTTTTCCCATTCCGCAACGGCGGCATAGTCTATTTCGTCATCAACATGCGCTTCAAGCTGCGCCACCTGTTCATCCGTTACCGGAAGACCGAGACGATGCTCCGCGCGGGCAAGCGCAACCCAAAGCCTGCGCCATGTGCCGTAGCGTTTGTCCGGCGAGAAAAGGCGCAGCATGTATTCCGAGGCATATCGGCTCGAAAGGGGGCTTTCGTAAAATTCTTTCATAAATTAATCGTCCTTCAACAGTTTTCGGGCAGTCCTCTTATCGGAGAATTATCTCTTCCCTGCCCGGGCCGACGGAAACATAGCTTATGCGGCAGCCGATTTCGCGTTCAACGTATTCAACGTATTTGCGGGCATTTTCGGGAAGCTCGTCATAGGTGCGAATCTTTGAAATGTCGCAGCCCCAACCGGGAAGTTTAACATAAATGGGCTTTGCCCTGCCGAGTTTCGAAGGGAAGGGGAACGTGCGGGTCACTTCACCGTCGCATTCGTATGCGGCGCAAACGGGGATGGAATCCATGTAGGAAAGGATGTCGAGCTTTGTGAGCGCGACTTCCGTTGCACCCTGCATCTGAACGCCGTACCGCGTTGCAACAAGGTCGATGGGGCCGACTCTGCGGGGGCGTCCCGTTGCGGCGCCGTATTCACCGCCCTCTTTACGCAGCCTTTCGGCCTCTTCTCCGAACCATTCGGCGGTGAAAGGACCTTCGCCGACGCAGGTGGAATATGCTTTCACAACGCCGATGACGCGGTTCACGGGAATGTCCGGCGCACCGGAGCCGATGGGAGCGTATGCCGCAAGGGGAGAGCTTGAGGAGGTGTAGGGATAGATGCCGAAATCAATGTCGCGCAGAACGCCGAGCTGAGCTTCGTAAAGGATCTTTTTGCCCTCGTGAGCCGCTTTGCGCAGGTATGCGCTCGTGTCGCCGATATAGGGCTTGAGAATCTCGCCGTAGGTATCGAGGTATTCAACCATGCTTTCAAGGGAGAAGGGTTCGCCGCCGTATACGCGGGTTATCTGAAGGTTTTTGAATTCAAGAACATCGGAAAGGTGGTCGATAAGGTACTCCCTGTCGAACAATTCACCGAGCATAATGCCCTTTTTCATGTATTTGTCGCCGTAAACGGGGGCAATGCCGCGCTTTGTCGAACCGTAGGGTTTGTCGGAAAGGCGTGCTTCTTCAAGCCCGTCCAATGCAACATGATAGGGCATAACAATGATGGCACGGGAGCTTATCATAAGGTTTTCCGGGGAGATATAGACGCCTGCATCGTGCAGCCGTTCGATTTCGCCGCAGAGGTGGCGGATGTCGACAACGGTGCCGTTGCCGAGGATATTCATCTTTTCACGGCGGAAAATGCCGGAAGGCAAAAGATTCAGCGCAAATGTGCCGTAATCGTTTTTGATGGTGTGTCCTGCATTGTTGCCGCCCTGGTAACGAACAACAATGTCATATTCTTCCGCAACGAGGTCAACCATTCGGCCCTTGCCCTCATCGCCCCAGTTGATGCCCACGATGGCGCATGTTTTCATAATCTGTACTCTCCTTTTTGTATAAAGCCGGAGCTTTTTGTAAAGCCGAAGCTTTGCTCCGGTTTCGTAAGCGAAATCGAATGCTGCATTGCGGGCGCAGCATTTTGTTTTGCGGTCGATTCGGGTAAAAATCGCGCCGAAAGCACCGGCTGACCGCGCTTTTGAACCCCTCGCTTTCAGAGCCTCTCCGTTGAGATTGAGAATGAGATTGAGAAGATTCCCTCCGCAGAGGTTTTTTCGAAAAGACTGCCGCAGCGGAGTTGTGTTTTACCCGTACAATAATAACATTATATTCCGTTTATTGCAAGCGCGAATGCGGGGGGCGCGGTTTTATCGGAAAACAAAAAACCATGCAAATAAAGCAAAAACGAACGGATAAAAATATATCAGGCAACATATTTGATATATCTGCAAAAAAGCCTTGAAATTGCAGGTAAAAATCTGTTACCATGAGCCCATGAAACAACGGAGGTGGGCAGCATGAAACGTGTTGCGGTCATCATGGGGAGCGACAGCGACCTGCCGGTTGTGTCCGGCTGTGCGGCAAAGCTCGATGAACTCGGAATAAACTATGAAATGCGCGTTATGTCCGCGCACAGAACCCCGGCGGATGTTGCGGAATTCGCACAAAACGCCTATAAACGTGATTTCGGCGTTATTATCGCCGCAGCGGGCAAGGCGGCGCATCTTGCGGGCTTTATTGCCGCAAACACAACTCTGCCCGTTATCGGTATACCCATCAAAGCTTCAACGTTTGACGGGCTTGATGCCCTGCTTGCAACGGTGCAGATGCCCTCGGGAGTACCCGTGGCAACGGTTGCCGTCGATGGTGCGGCCAACGCCGCGATACTTGCGGCTCAAATGCTTTCGCTTGCGGAACCCGCACTTCACGAAAAGCTTGACGCAATGAGAATAAAAATGGCGGAGGATGTCCGCAAAAAGGATGCCGCATTGCAGCACAGAGATTAACAATAAACAAGGATAGCCGCAGCCCGTAATGATGCGGCTATCAAACTTTTTTTCGGGGACTGCGGTGCGAACGGCACTTTCAAAAAACGGTGCCGCTCCGACTGCGGAACCGAACGGAGAAACGCAAACAACAAAAATAACAAACAAGGCAAACGGATACCGAAAAGGAGGAACAAAAATGAAAAAGACTCAGCAGCTCTACGAAGGCAAGGCAAAGAAGGTTTACGCAACCGATGTCGAAGGTGTTTATATCGTTGACTATAAGGACGATGCAACCGCATTTAACGGCGAAAAGAAGGGTACAATCGCGGGCAAGGGCGTTATCAACAACCGCGTTACGAACTATCTTATGAAGATGCTTGAAGAAAAAGGCATTCCGACTCATTTTGTCGAACAGCTTTCCGACAGGGAAACGGCGGTCAAAGCCGTCCGCATCGTTCCTCTTGAGGTCATTGTCCGCAACGTTGCGGCGGGTTCGCTTGCAAAACGCATAGGTTTCCCCGAAGGCACGAAACTCAAAAGCACCGTTCTCGAACTTTGCTACAAGGACGATGCACTGGGCGATCCCATGATTAACGACAGCCATGTTTTTGCAATGGGTCTCTGCACGCCGGAGGAGCTTGAAACGATAAAAAAATACGCTCTGAAAATCAACGAAATTTTGACCGCATTCTTTGCGGAAGTCAACATCGAGCTTATCGATTTCAAACTTGAATTCGGAAGACTGAGCGACGGCACAATTGTGCTTGCGGACGAGATTTCGCCGGATACCTGCCGTTTCTGGGACAGCAAAACCCACGAAAAACTGGATAAGGATCGTTTCCGCCGCGACCTCGGCAATGTTGAAGGCGCATATCACGAGATCCTGCACCGCCTGATGGGCGAGTAAGCTTTTGTGCGAAACTCGGGAGAATTAACAGAATAATTTATCTGGATTGAGAACAGCAAAATGGATATTTTGGAAAGCATAACCGAACACGAAACAACCTTTGAACATATCGGCGAGGAATGCGGCGTGGTGGGCATTGCCGCTTCAAAGCGCGAAAACGTTGCCGCGCTTGCCTATTATGCACTCTATGCTTTGCAGCACCGCGGGCAGCAGAGCGCAGGCATTGCCGTCAACGACGACGGCGTTATAAGCGCGCACTGCGATGAGGGGCTTGTCAACGAGGTATTTGACGGAAATTCGCTTGCAAAACTCGGAACGGGAAGCATGGCGGTCGGGCATGTCCGCTATTCCACAACCGGCTACGAAAAGCGCATCAACTGCCAGCCCCTTGTGGTGAACCACATAAAGGGCACGATGGCGATAGCACACAACGGCAACCTTGTCAACGATGCCGAACTGCGTGAGGAACTGGAGCTTGCAGGTTCTATCTTCCACACAACGACCGACACGGAAGTCATTGCATACACAATTACCAAAGAACGGTTGACGGCTGATTCCATTGAGGAGGCCGTATCGCGCGCAATGGACAGGATAAAGGGTGCCTATTCACTCGTTATCATGTCGCCCAAAAAACTCATTGCCGCACGCGACCCGCACGGGTTCCGTCCGCTCTGCATCGGAGAACTGTCCGAAGGCGGTTACTGCTTTGCTTCCGAAACATGTGCGCTTGATGCAATGGGAGCGAAATTCCTGCGTGATGTTGAACCGGGCGAGATCGTTGTTGTTGAAAACGACGAGCTGCGCAGCCTGCGCAGCCACTGCGGAAAAGTCAAGCCTGCGCTCTGCGTGTTTGAATACATCTATTTTGCGCGTCCCGACAGCGTTATTGACGGCTGTTCGGTGCATCTTGCGCGCCAGCGCGCAGGTTCGTTCCTTGCGCTTGAACATCCCGTGCAGGCGGATGTTGTTATCGGCGTTCCCGATTCCGGGCTTGATGCCGCGATCGGCTTTTCAAGGCAGTCCGGCATTCCCTACGGCATAGGCTTTATCAAAAACAAATATATCGGCAGAACCTTCATTCAGCCGAAACAGAACGAGCGTGAAAAACTCGTTCGAATCAAGCTCAACCCCGTATCCGCAACTGTCAGCGGCAAGCGCGTTGTGCTTATCGATGATTCCATCGTTCGCGGAACAACAATCAAGCGTATCGTCCGCCTTCTGCGTGAAGCGGGTGCAACGGAGGTGCATGTGCGTTCCGCCGCGCCGAAATTCCTGTTCCCCTGCTATTTCGGCACGGATGTTCCCTCGCGGGAGGAGCTGATTGCAAACAAATACAACGATGAGGAACTTGTTCGCGAACTCGGGCTCGATTCCCTCGGTTTCCTGAGCGTTGAGAACGCAAGGCTGCTTGCCGGCAACGGCAAAACGGATTATTGTGTCGGCTGCTTCACGGGCGAATATCCCTGCGAGCCGCCCAAACGCCGCTATGTCAACAAATATGCGCGCAAGCTCAGCGAAAAATCCGATATGCCGCAGCCGAAAGAGTAACCGAACAGAAAAGCCGCGGCTCTGACGGGCCGCGAACGCAATCGAAACCACCGAACAAAATAAACCAAACGGATTTATCAGATCGAAAGGAAGAACATAAATGGCAAACAACAACAGCAGGAGCGAAAGCTACGAAAAAGCGGGCGTTGATATTACTGCGGGCTATCGCGCCGTTGAACTGATGAAAAAACACATTTCGCGCACGATCACGCCCGGTGCAATGCCCTCCATCGGAAATTTCGGCGGCCTGTTTGCACCGGATCTTGCAGGCATGAGCGAACCCATCCTTGTCAGCGGTACGGACGGCGTGGGAACGAAACTTAAACTCGCCTTTTTGAGCGACAAACATAACACCGTCGGCATCGACTGCGTTGCAATGTGTGTGAACGACATCATCTGCTGCGGTGCAAAGCCTCTGTTTTTCCTTGACTATATCGCACTCGGCAAAAACATTCCCGAAAAAGTCGCCTCCGTTGTTGAGGGCGTTGCGGAGGGCTGCGTGCAGTCCGGCTGCGCACTTATCGGCGGCGAAACAGCCGAAATGCCCGGTTTCTACCCTGCGGACGAATATGACCTTGCAGGGTTTGCCGTCGGCATCGTGGACAGGAGCAAGGTGTTCGACGTTGAAACGCAGCGTCCCGGAGATGTTATCATTGCGCTGCCGTCAAGCGGAGTTCATTCCAACGGCTTCTCCCTTGTGCGCAAGGTTTTCAATCTCAATTCAAACAATGCCGCGCTCGGAACCTACGTTGAATCCCTCGGAAAAACTCTTGGCGAAGCTTTGCTTGAGCCCACAAGGATTTACGTTAAACCCGTGCTGGAGCTTGCAAAGGAAGTCCGCATAAAGGGCTGTGCACATATCACCGGCGGCGGCTTTTATGAGAATATCCCGCGCTGCCTCAAAAAGGGCATTGCGGCAAGAATAAACAAAAACGCACTGCGCATTCATCCGCTTTTTGACCTTATCGCGTCAACGGGAGATATCCCCGAAAGGGACATGTTCAACACCTTCAACATGGGCGTCGGCATGTGCCTCATCGTTTCACGCGAGGATGCGGATCGTGCGCTTGAAATTCTCCGCGCAAACGGCGAGGAGGCTTACATCTGCGGCGACACCGTGCTCGGCGAAGGTATTGAGATATGCTGACGGGCGGAGAGTTTTCCGCCGCGATCGGCAAAAGCGGCAGCTGCGGCGGGGCCGAAGCTCCCCGCCGTCCGCGCGCTGCCGTGTTCGTTTCCGGAGGGGGAACGAACCTTCAGGCTTTGCTCGACAAGCGCGGTTCGGTTATAAAAAGCGGCGATATTGCGCTTGTTGTTTCCAACAAGCCGGATGCATTCGCACTTCAGCGGGCAAAAAATGCGGGCATTGAAGCGGTTTATCTGCCTCAAAACAGGCAGGACCCCGCACTGTTCGAAACGGCGGCGCGGAAACTGCTCGAGGAGCGCGAAATCGATGTTGTCGTGCTTGCGGGCTTTCTTGCAATACTGAGTGCGGATTTTACCGAAAGTTACGACAGGCGCATCATCAACGTGCATCCGTCACTCATCCCGTCCTTCTGCGGAAAGGGGTACTACGGTCTGCGCGTGCACGAGGCTGCGCTTGCATACGGCGTGAAGGTCACGGGTGCAACGGTACACTATGTAAATGCGGTTGCCGACGGCGGCGAGATAATAATGCAGAAAGCCGTTGATGTGCTTCCGGGCGACACTCCGGAAACCCTGCAGCGGCGCGTTATGGAACAGGCGGAATGGGAATTGCTGCCCCTTGCGCTTGAACAGGTGTTTTTATCAATAAAATCAACAGAACAGTGAACAAACGAGTCGGAACCGAAATGCGAAAGGCGGAATAAATGAAAACTATCAACGAATACCTGAACGGCAATACCTATCCCGGACGCGGCGTGCTTATCGGAAAAAGTGCGGACAACGCACATTATGTGGCCGCATACTTCATCATGGGCAGAAGCGAGAACAGCCGCAACCGCATATTTGAACCGACCGAGGACGGCATCAGAACGCGGGCGTTTGATGAAAAAAAGCTGACAGACCCTTCGCTTATCATTTATTCCCCCGTGCGGAAGGTCAACGGCTGCACCGTCGTTACCAACGGCGACCAGACGGACACCGTTGCCTGCGAAATTGCGGCGGGCGGAAGCTTTGAATCCGCACTGCGCAAAAGAAGCTTTGAACCTGATGCTCCGAATTATACCCCGCGCATCAGCGGCATTCTTTACCCCGAAACAGGCGAATACACCCTCAGCATACTGAAGGCGGAAACACCCGACGGCGCACGCTGCCGCAGGAATTTTTACAATTACGAACCCGAAGCGGGGACGGCACATCTTATCCACACATATGAGCATGACGGCTCGCCGCTGCCCTCGTTCTGCGGTGAACCGGTGCGCATTGCGCTGAACGCGCCCGATGCAGAGGCTTTTGCCGAAGAAATTTGGACAAGTCTTGATGAAAACAACCGTGTTTCGCTCTTTGTGCGCTTTATCGGCTGCGCGGACGGCGCGGAGGACACATTCATCATCAACAGGCACGTCCGCTGAGCGCTGTGCGGCTTTGCGAAAAAAACGGAGCCGGTCAACGTCAACTTAAGTTACCCTGACCGACCGTAAGAGCGGAAACGAACCATAAACTATAGAACTTAATCGAATTAAACCGAACATACTAACGGAGGCAAACATGCGATACGAACTTAAATACGGCTGCAATCCCAATCAGAAACCCGCTGCAATTTCAATTGACGGCGAACTGCCGATTGCCGTTTTGAACGGCAGGGCGGGCTATATCAACCTTCTTGACGCACTCAACGGGTGGCAGCTCGTCAGAGAACTTCGCACCGCAACGGGACTTCCTGCGGCGGCATCGTTCAAACACGTCAGCCCGGCAGGTGCGGCCGTCGGCCTTCCGCTGAACGAGACGCTTCGCAAAATGTATTTTGTTGACGAAACAACAGAGCTTTCTCCCCTTGCCTGTGCCTATATTCGCGCAAGAGGTGCGGACAGAATGAGCTCCTTCGGAGATTTTATCGCCGTCAGCGACAAGGTCGATGTTTCGCTTGCAAAAGTTTTGAAGCATGAAGTTTCGGACGGCATTATTGCTCCGGATTACGATGAGGATGCGTTTGAGATCCTTTCCGCAAAGAAAAAGGGTGCATACACGGTTATAAAAATCGACGAAAACTATGTTCCCGCTCCCATTGAAACGCGCACGGTGTTCGGCATCACATTCGAACAGGGACGCAACGATTCAACGATTGACGAAAGCCTGCTTTCAAATATCGTGACCGAAAACAAAAACCTGCCCGAAAGTGCGAAACGCGACCTTGTTATTGCGCTTATCACGCTTAAATACACCCAGTCCAACTCCGTTTGCTATGTTGAAAACGGACAAACGATCGGAGTGGGCGCGGGGCAGCAATCCCGCATTCACTGCACACGCCTTGCGGGCAATAAAGCCGACCTTTGGCACCTGCGCTCGCATCCTTCCGTGCTGAACCTGCCGTTCCGTGCGGATATTCCGCGCCCCAACCGCGATAATGCAATTGATTTGTATTTAAACGAGGATGAATGCGGAGACGTGCTTGATGACGGAAATTGGCAGAATTTCTTCCCCCGCCGCCCCGAGCCGATGACAAAGGAACAGAAGCGGGAATGGCTGAGCAGGTTCGGCGAAACCGCACTTGCAAGCGATGCGTTCTTCCCGTTCGGCGATAATATCGAGCGTGCTTTCCGCAGCGGCGTTGCCTATATTGCTCAGCCCGGCGGTTCGGTGCGCGATGATGCCGTTATTGAGGCATGCAACAAACACGGCATGGTCATGGCTTTTACCGGACTGCGCCTTTTCCACCATTGATTTTTAACGGAGCGGTTTATTCGGATATTCGGATATTCGGATCTGTTCGGCACTCGGCGGTGCGTCGGGCGAACGGAAACGAACGGTCAATTAAGCGGACATAACAATTAAGCGGACATAGACGAAAAGGATTTCCCGATGCAGGTGCGGAACATGCGGAAGGGACGGAACAAGGAACGGAATTAAGAGTAAAAAATGCAGATAACAAAGGATAAACTCAATATTGCCGTCATAGGCGGCGGCGGACGCGAACATGCGATAATCAGGCGGCTTGCTCAAAGCCGCAGAGCGGGAAAGATATATGCGCTTCCCGGAAACGGCGGAATTTCCCGCGAACATGCGGGCAGCGATTCATGCCCGGTGACCTGCACGGGCATTGCTGCAACGGATTTGGAAAAAATTGTTGATTTTGTGCTGAACAACGAAATTGACTTTGCTGCCGTGATTCCGGACGATCCTCTCGTTATGGGGCTTTGCGACATGCTGCGCGAAAAGGGCATTCCATGCTTCGGCCCGAGCAAGGCCGCGGCAATAATCGAGGGCAGCAAGGCTTTTTCAAAGGAACTCATGAAGAAATACGGCATTCCGACAGCCGAATACAAGGTCTTTTCGGATGCCGATGCTGCGGCAGAATACGCGGCGCACCACAGCCTTCCCGTCGTTGTCAAAGCGGACGGGCTTGCTCTCGGCAAGGGCGTTATAATCGCAAAAACTCACGAGGAAGCGGTTGAAGCCGTGAACGACATGATGCGGGGCGGCAAATTCGGCAGGAGCGGCGCAACTGTCGTTGTTGAAGAGTTCCTGACCGGACCCGAGGTTTCCGTGCTTGCGTTTACGGACGGAAAAACAGTTGTTCCCCTGCCCTCTTCAATGGACCACAAACGTGCGGGCGACGGCGACACGGGACTGAACACCGGCGGCATGGGCGTTATTGCACCGAATCCTTTTTACACAAAAGCGGCGGAGGAGCAGGTTATGCAAAGCATCATCCTTCCCACGCTGAACGCAATGAATGCTGAAGGACGGACTTTCCGCGGGTGCCTGTATTTCGGGCTTATGCTCACCCCGAACGGACCGCGTGTTATTGAATATAACTGCCGTTTCGGCGATCCGGAAACGCAGGCGGTGCTGCCCCTTGTTGAAGGCGACCTGCTTGAAATAATGATTGCGACGCAGGCGGGGACGCTTGACAAATGCGAGATCAAGCTTTCCGACAAATCCTCCTGCTGCCTTGTGCTTGCAAGCGGGGGCTACCCGGAAAAATACGAAAAGGGCAAACTCATCACCTTTGACGGCGATGTTGAAGCAGATTGCGGGGTATGCATCTTCCATGCGGGAACAAAACTCGGAACACCCGACAGCAGCGAATTTGTTACAAGCGGCGGGCGCGTGCTCGGCATCACGGCCGTTCGCGATACGCTTGAAGAGGCGGTTCGGGCGGCATATGCGGCAGCCGAACGAGTGCATTTTGACGGAAAATATTCAAGAAGCGACATCGGACTTTCCGCATTGCGCGAAAGCCGTTTAAAAAACGGGTAAACGCCGGCACCGCCGGCATTTGCCGAAAGAACGAACATTACGGAATACGGGAAATTTAACGGGAGACAACAGAATGGTTTACAGAATTTACAGCGAAAAACGCCCCGAATTTTCGGAAGCGGCGGAAGGGCTTGCGAAGGATATTCGCGAATTTCTCGGGATCCGCACGCTTGAAGGGGTTCGCATCATCAACAGGTATGACGCGGAGGGTGTGGACGAAGCGACGTTCAACGCCTGCATCGAAACCGTTTTTTCCGAACCGCAGGTTGACAGAACCTATACGGAAGCTGAATTCCGTGCGGAAATCTGCGGCAATGCGGCGGGTGCAAAAGTTTTTGCGGTTGAATATCTGCCGGGGCAGTTTGACCAGCGGGCGGATTCCGCAGCGCAGTGCATAAGCCTTGTTGCGCAGTGCGAAAGGCCGGCAGTGCGTTCGGCAGCCGTATACATGCTTTCGGGCAGTCTTACATCCGAAGAACTGAACAGGATAAAGGCATACATTATCAACCCCGTGGATTCGCGCGAAGCCGCGCTTGAATGCTGTGACACGCTTGCAATGCGCTGTGACGAGCCTGCTCAGCCGCCGCGCGTGAAGCTGTTTGACACCCCCGCAAAGGAGCTTATCGCGCTTTACGGGCTTGCAATGGATGAGGCGGATGCGGAGTGCCTTAAAGTCTATTTTAAAACAGAAAATCGTGAGCCGACGCTGACCGAACTCCGCGTTATCGACACATACTGGTCGGATCATTGCCGCCATACAACCTTTAACACGCATCTGACGGATGTTGAATTCGAAGATGAACGTGTTCGGCGCGAATTCGAAAATTACCTTGCTCTTCGCGAAAGCATCGGGGACAAAAAGCCCGTATGCCTCATGGATATTGCCTGCGTTGCGGCAAAGGCACTTAAAAAAAGCGGCGAATTGCGCAATCTTGACGAGTCGGACGAAATCAATGCCTGCACCGTGAAGATAAAGGTCGATGCCGACGGCGTTGAGGAGCCGTGGCTGCTGCTGTTTAAAAACGAAACGCACAACCACCCGACGGAGATCGAACCCTTCGGCGGTGCGGCAACCTGCATCGGCGGCGCGATACGAGATCCCCTTTCGGGGCGGAGCTATGTCTATCATGCAATGCGCGTGACGGGCGGCGCAAACCCGCTTGCCCCGATTGAAAGCACCATCCGCGGCAAGCTTCCCCAAAGAAAACTTGCTGCAACGGCGGCGCAGGGCTACAGCTCCTATGGCAATCAGATCGGCATTGCAACGGGCCTTGTGGATGAAGTTTACCATGACGGCTATCTTGCAAAGCATATGGAAATCGGTGCTGTTGTCGGTGCGGCACCCAAACGGAATGTCCGCCGCGAAAAACCTGCTGCGGGCGATGCCGTTATCCTTCTCGGCGGAAGAACGGGACGCGACGGCTGCGGCGGTGCAACGGGCTCAAGCAAGTCACATAATATATCATCACTTGAAACATGCGGAGCGGAGGTTCAAAAGGGCAATGCGCCCGAGGAACGCAAACTGCAAAGGCTGTTCCTGAACCCGGAAGCTTCAACATTGATAAAATGCTGCAACGATTTCGGTGCGGGCGGCGTTTCCGTTGCAATCGGCGAGCTTGCGGACGGACTGGATATCGAGCTTGACAGGGTTCCGAAAAAATATGCCGGGCTTGACGGCACGGAGCTTGCCATCAGCGAATCTCAGGAACGCATGGCGGTTGTTGTTGCGGCGGCGGACTGCGAAAAATTCCTTGCACTTGCAAACGGCGAAAACCTTGAAGCAACCGTTGTTGCCCGCGTTACGGATACCGGGCGCATGGTCATGCATTGGAACGGGGAAAAAATCGTCGATCTTTCCCGCGAATTCCTGAACACAAACGGTGCGGTGAAGCAAATGCGCGCCAAGGTTCAAAAGTGCGGCCTTTCGGATTGCTTCGCCCGAAAAAACTGTCCCGAAACGGGGAAAAAAGCCGAAACTTCCTTTGCGGAAAGGCTCTCGGAATGTGTTTCGGATATTAACATCTGCTCTCGGCAGGGGCTTGCGGAGCGGTTTGATTCAACCATCGGCGCGGCAACGGTGCTTATGCCTTTCGGCGGAAAAAATATGCTGACGCCGACTCAGGCAATGGCCGCAAAGCTGCCCGTTCGCGGAAGCGAAACGGATACATGCTCCGTCATGGCATACGGCTTTGACCCGCATTATTCGGCGGAAGATCCGTTCGGCGCGGCGTACTGCGCGGTCGTGACTTCCGTTGCCAAGCTTGTTGCGGCGGGTGCATCAACAGAAAACTGCTGGCTGACATTCCAGGAATATTTTGAAAAGCTCGGCAGTGATCCCGTGCGCTGGGGCAAACCCCTTGCCGCGCTGTTGGGAGCACTGCGCGCACAGCTCGGGCTTAGGCTTGCGGCAATCGGCGGCAAGGACTCAATGAGCGGAACTTTCGAAAACATAACGGTTCCGCCGACGCTTGTTTCGTTTGCAATTGCAGCGGATAAGGCAGGGAATATCATCTCTCCGGAATTTAAAAAGCCCGGCTCAAGGCTTGTTTTCCTGCCGGCGAAACCGGACGAAAACGGTCTTCCCGCAGCGGACTCTCTTCGCACCAATTTTGCGCTTGCAACGCGCCTGATACGCGACGGCAGCGTGCTTTCCGCATGGGCAGTCGATAAGGGCGGCGCGGCGGAAGGCCTGTTTAAAGCCGCTCTCGGCAACGGAATCGGCGTTCGCCTGAATCCCGAATTCCCGCAGGAAGAACTGTTCTGCCGCAATTACGGCGCGCTTATACTTGAAATTGCGGAAGGCTGCATGGAGCAAATCCCGAACGGGTTCGAACTCGGCTCAACAACGTCGGAATTTGTGTTCGAATACAGGGCCGAAAGCGTTGCACTTGCTCCGCTGTTCGAAATTTACGACAAAAAGCTTGAGCCGGTTTACAGACATAAAACAACGGACGAAACACCTGTTGAAATCGGCTCTTTCCGAAGGAATGCACCGATGATAAAGCCGAACGGCAGATATGCACATCCGCGTGTGCTGATTCCGGTCTTCCCCGGTACGAACTGCGAAATGGATTCCGCACGGGCAATGCGCCTTGCGGGAGCGGAAGCGGAAGTGCTTGTTATCAACAACATCACCGCAAAGGGCATTGAAGAATCCGTCAACGCATTTGCGAACAGGTTGGAGGATTCACAGATTTTGTTCATTCCCGGCGGTTTCTCCGGCGGAGACGAACCCGAGGGCAGCGCAAAGCTCATTGAATCCTTCATGCGCAATGCCCGTGCGGCGGAGGCGATCGAACGGCTGCTCAACCGTCGCGACGGCTTGATTCTCGGCATTTGCAACGGGTTCCAGGCGTTGATAAAACTCGGACTTGTGCCTTTCGGAAAAATCATTCACACGGATGAAAACTGTCCCACTCTGACATATAACACGATCGGACTGCATCGTTCGCGCCTTGTGCATACCCGCACGGTTTCCAACCTGTCCCCGTGGCTTATGTACCGTGAACCGGGTGAAGTTTCACTCGTTCCCGTGTCCCACGGCGAGGGAAGATTCGTTTGCCCCGATGAGCTGCTGAACAGACTTGTTGAAAACGGACAGATCGCAACGGTTTACTGCGATGCATCCGGCAGGGCCTCCATGCGCACCGAGATAAATCCGAACGGCTCCGTGCTTGCCGTTGAGGGCATCACTTCTGCGGACGGAAGAGTGTTCGGAAAGATGGCACACAGCGAAAGATACGGAAAAAATCTTTACAAAAACGTACCCGGAAAGGACGAATCGGCGATCTTCTGCGGTGCAGTGGATTACTTCAGACTGTAACATAAAACGCTTCGGCAGAAGGAAGACTTTGCGGGAAAAGCGCGGCAAACACAAGCCTCTTCCCGCAAAAAACCCGAAATGTTCGGGACATTCCGAAAACACGGCAAGCCGGGCAAATCGCGCCGTTTCGCATAAATGAGGCGCGGTTTGCGGAAATATATGCGCCAAACAGAAAAATCGGGCTTTACTTATTCGCAGGTTCGGTGTATAATGGGTCAATTTCAATCCGCACAAAACCGCGAATAATGCGGTCGGATTGGAAAATGCAGACGGAAAGGGGAAAATATGAGCGCACAGATAATCGACGGCCGCGCAATTGCAGCGCAGGTCTATTCGGAACTTACAACGCGGGTGGCGGTGCTTAAGGCGAAGGGTGTTATTCCGCGTGTTGCCATCATTCATGTGGGCACGGAGGAAATGACCAAACGCTATGTCACACTGAAAGAAAATGCCGCGATAAGACTCGGCATGGAATGCGTGACCTATCATCTTGTGGAAGATGTTTCGCAGCAGCGGGTGATAGAGCTTGTTCAAAAGCTGAATGCGGATGAATCGGTTCACGGCATCCTGGTTCAGATGCCTCTGCCGGACAGCATGGACACAAAAACCGTTCTTGATGCCATTGACCCCGAAAAGGATATTGACGGTCTGCATTTCTGCAACGCGGGCAAGCTTTTGAACGGCGAGCCTGCCGTCATTGCCTGCACCCCGCGCGCTGTTATCCGTATTCTGGATGAAACGGGCATAGACATAATGTCCAAACACACGGTCGTCGTCGGAAAATCCGTATTGGTGGGCAGACCGATTGCAATCTGTCTGCTGAACCGCAACGCAACGGTTTCGGTTTGCCACACAAAGACTCAGAATCTCGGCGACATAACCAAAAATGCCGATATTCTTATCGTTGCTGCGGGTTCGGCGGGGCTTATCAAGGCGGATATGGTCAAGGACGGTGCGGTTGTTATCGACATCGGACAGACAAATATAGACGGCAAGCTCTACGGCGATGTTGACTTTGAAAATGTTTCAAAAAAAGCAAGCTATATCACAAAAGCTGTCGGCGGTGTGGGTCCGATGACCGTTGCAATGCTCATGACGAACCTTGTGGACTGCGCGGAACACGAGCTGAATGCACGAAATGCAAGGTTAACGAACTGCTGAAATTACCGACCGCATTGCAGTCGATCGAACGAATAATCAAATTCCTGAAGCAAAAGCCCGAAAGGGCTGAAAATACCAAGCCCGGAAGGACCGCAAAAAGCCCGGAAGGACTGCCGAACAAAACCGGAAACTTATAAACAGAAAGGAAAAAACTGTTATGGCATTCATCTACAGCGAACCTTCACGCACCTTCGGCGAATATCTGCTTGTTCCAGGATATTCCTCCAAGGAATGCATCCCCGCAAACGTCAGCCTGCGCACCCCTCTTGTTAAATTCCGCAGAGGCGAAGAACCTGCCGTCTCGATCAACACTCCCATGGTATCCGCAATTATGCAGTCCGTATCAAACGATACGATGGCGATTGCGCTTGCCCAGGAGGGCGGAATTTCTTTCATCTACGGCTCCCAATCCATTGAGGATCAGGCTCAGATGGTGCGCAACGTAAAGGGACATAAGGCGGGCTTTGTGAAGAGCGATTCCAACCTTCGTCCCGATGCAACGCTTAAAGACGTTCTTGAGCTCCACGACCTCACCGGGCATTCCACCGTTGCAATCACGGCGGACGGAACGGGCACGGGCAAGCTCGTCGGCATTGTTACCGATAAGGACTACCGCGTCAGCCGAATGCCTCTTGACACGAAGGTTTCCGAGTTCATGACTCCGCTCAGCCGCCTTGTTTATGCAACCGAGGATATTACCCTTAAGATTGCAAACGATATAATTTGGGATCACAAAATCAACTCCCTTCCCATTGTGGACGACAGGGGGCATCTTAAGTTTTTCGTTTTCCGCAAAGACTATTCAAACCACAAGGCTAATCCGCTCGAATCGATCGACAGCAGCAAGCGTTACCTTGTCGGCGCGGGCATCAACACCCGCGACTATGCGGAGCGCGTTCCCGCGCTTGTTGAAGCAGGCGTTGATGCACTTTGCATAGACTCCTCCGAGGGATACACCGAGTGGCAGAAGCTGACCATTGACTTCATCCGCGAAAAATACGGAGACAGCGTCAAAGTCGGTGCGGGCAACGTTGTTGACGGCGACGGTTTCCGCTATCTTGCGGAATGCGGAGCGGACTTTGTAAAGGTCGGTATCGGCGGCGGTTCGATTTGCATTACCCGCGAACAGAAGGGCATCGGCAGAGGACAGGCGACCGCAATGCTCGATGTTGCGCGCGCACGCGATGAGTATTATGAGGAAACGGGCATTTATGTTCCCATCTGCTCCGACGGCGGCATTGTTCACGATTACCACATCACCCTTGCGCTTGCAATGGGTGCGGATTTCGTGATGCTCGGAAGGTATTTCTCCCGCTTCGACGAAAGCCCCACTCCGAAAATCCGCATTAACGGCAACTACTATAAGGAATATTGGGGCGAAGGCTCGAACCGCGCACGCAACTGGCAGCGTTACGACATGGGCGGCGCGGCAAAGCTCAGCTTTGAAGAAGGCGTTGATGCATATGTTCCCTATGCGGGCAGTCTTAAGGATAATCTTGCAGTCACCCTCGGCAAAGTTCGTTCAACAATGTGCAACTGCGGCGTGCTGAACCTTGCGGACCTGCGCAAAAATGCAAAGCTGACGCTCGTTTCTTCAACAAGCATAGTTGAAGGCGGTTCGCATGACGTTATCCTGAAAAGCAATGTTCCCGTTTCCGGAAGATAACGCACAATAACAAACATACTCCCGCGGAAAGCAGGCGGAAAAACACAAAAACGGTTCCGCGCCTTCTCGGGATGTTCGTAAGACAGTTCATGGAGCGTATCGGTGCAGATACGCTCCATTTCTTACACTATTATGACCGTATGGCGCAGTTGCAGGCATTCCCCTTGGCTCTCCCTCTGGGAGAGCTGTCACCGAAGGTGACTGAGAGGGCCTTACAGGCGCTTTTGAATGGTAATATCAATTTGTGTACACACGCCGCGAAAATTCCTGTCGACGTCTCGGTTGGAAAATCGCAGAACCTCCAATCCAAGCGCTGTCAAAAATGCGGAACGCTCAGAATCATAGGCCATCCCCTGAGGCTCATAGTGTTGAGAACCATCCAATTCAATAACCAACTTGGCAGAAGCACAATAAAAGTCTGCGATAAATCTCCCGATGATTCGCTGTTTATAAATCTTCACCGGATATTTGCGGAGGAAAAGATACCAGAGCTTTCGTTCGTGGGGCGTCATCTCTCTGCGCAACCGCCGGGCGTTTTCCAGTTGGCTGTTGTCCTTTGGTATGGTCATATTTTACCCTCTCAGTCGGCTGCGCCGACAGCTCTCCCAAAGGGAGAGCCAAGTTTCGCTCGTAACACACTATACCAGACGATGTATAGAAGTGCGCTTTTATTTGTTCGGAATTTATAAAACAAACTGTTCCTTCATTCGTATATACAAAGTCTGTTTATCATCATCAAGCAATATAACCTCTTTGTTTAGAGCATAGTGATGCGCAAATTCGGTGTCTATATATGAGTGATTGTTAATTGATATTGCATTTTTATATCGTGGTCTCACATGCAAATGCACATGAGGATTCGGTGTTACTTCTTTGTAAAAGTTGTTCAATAAACAACTCCAATTACTTAATTCAGCTCCTAAGATGTCCTTGTAGATATATTCCAATCTATCTATGATCGTTTTCAATTCAATCCATTCAGCGATATCCAATTCCGAAAGACTTCCGCAATGTCTATTCGATACCAAAATACATCTGCCGACATAGTCCTGTACGTCTGCTAAATAAACAGACCAATATAATGATTTATACAGCAGCCATTCAGATTCTTTATAATCACACCATTCGCACATGCTTATCACTCCCATCTCCATATTTCGAGTTGCAGATTCGCTTGATTCTATCTTATCAGATAACAGAATAAGAAACAGGAACAGCTACAGTCGTTCATACTGCTGTGGCTGCTAACTGTCTTATGAATACCGCGTGTTCGGGCGGGAACCGTTTTTTATTAGAGCTATCCGAACGCTCGGATTTTTCAAAAAGAATCGCTGCCGTTCGTTTTTTACGAACCGGACTTTGCAGCGATAATTTGAATCAAACTGCCGGCGGAATTTTTTGGTTGAGGAAAGTCATTGCCTCTTTAGTGTAGGCGAAGGTAAGGCAATCCAAGCTGCCGTAAAGTTCGGTAAGACGCGTTTCGGGAGCGGGGATTTGACCGTCCAGACTGAGGCAAATGAAGTTTTCGGGTTTAAGTTTGCCGTACATACCGCCGAAATTGCCCACCATCAGCGTCACGACGCGCAATTCGCGCACGGCGGAATACGGGAAGGTTTTAAGAAGCTTTCCTGTTTTGCCGAACACCCGAATTTCAGATTCCGCAAGTTCGAGCTTGCGCAGGGAAATATCGCGGCTGAAACGGTAGAGCAGGAAAAGTCCGCTTGAAACAAGCGCAAAGAAGGCTGCACACAGTGCGGTATACTGTGCGAGTATGTCTGCAAAGGTCAGCACGGCAAAAGCAATGCAAAACGAAAGCGCAATTACGGAAAACGCAAGCGTTATACGCATGCTGCGAAAATGTTCCTTTGAAACGACAGGGCAGATCATGCATACCTCCTGAAAAAATTTCGGTGCCCCTGCTGTTTTAAAGAGTCAAAACGCGGATATGCCCACAATTAAAAGAACAGGTGCTCAATAAGAATTTTTGCGCCGATGCAAACAAGGACGATCCCGCCGATTATCTCCGCATGTTTGCGGAACTTTTCTCCGAGTTTTTTGCCGCCGAGTGCGCCGAGCAGTGTCAGAATGAACGTGACGCTGCCGATGAAGCCGACAGCAAGCAGCAGCTTGCCGGTTGAAAAGCTGAAACTGCGGAAAACGATGCCTGTTGCAAGCGCATCAATGCTGGTGGCAATTGCCATTACAAACAGTGTGCCGAGTGCGAACGGGTTTGACGATTCGGCCTCCTCTTCGGCGCGAACGGCTTCGATTATCATTTTGCCGCCGAGAAAAACAAGCAGCACAAATGCGATCCAGTGGTCGGTTCCTTCAACAAAGCGCGTAACGCCGCTGCCGAATATCATTGCAAGCAGCGGTATGATATAATACCCCAAAAGAGGCATTACCGCCTGAAAAACTCCGAAAAACAGCCCCATCAGGCCCGCTTCGCGAAATTTGACTCCTTTGCCGCCCGCATTGGAAAGGCCGGCAGAAACAGCAACCGCCATTGCATCCATGCTCAGTGCAACGGCTGTCAAAAACAATTCCCAAATACTCATCACAACAGATTTTGACGGTTTGAATTGCGGGGGGGGTGGGTAAAACAGCTTGAAGTCACTCAGCCCCGATTAAACCGCCGCAAAAAATCGTTCGAAATGCGCCCGGAGTCAAACCCAAGCGTCATTCTCGGGTTCCTCGGGTTCGTCATCAAGAAGCTCGGCAAAGACTTCGAAAAGTTCTTCAAGCAGAACTTCGTTTTCGACGGGAATGTAAGCATCGCCCTGCTCGTCCTTTGCGATTTTCACAAAAATCACTTCGGGTTCTTCTTCGTCGATCTGATCCTCCGGAACGAGTGCAGCATATTTCGCACCTTCATAGGGGAAGGTCATGATATGCCAAAAGTTTTCTTCACCGCCGTCTTCGGTCAGAAAAGTCACGGGTTCAAGCTCGGCGGAATCATCAAATTCCTCGGGCTGCGGGTTAATTTTTATGTTTTCTTCAATCATAACATTGCCTTTCAAAGTGTAAACAATTATTACAGAACGGACGTTATCTCAGCGGATGGAGCGTCATATAGCCTTCGAGAATGACCTGTGCGGCAAGTCTGTCGATAACTTTGCGGCGTTTTTTCCAGTTCAGTTCCGCTTCAAACAAAGCGCGTTCCGCAGCAACGGTGGAAAGCCTTTCGTCAAAAAAGTCGTGCTCGCCTTGCCAACCGTTCAGTACAACGGCGGCAAAGGCGCGAACCTTTTCGGAAGCAAAGCCGTAACTCCCGTCCATATTGCGCGGCATTCCGAATACGATGCGGCAGGGGGCATAGCGTTCCGCACATTTGCGAATGTATTCCCCGTCCTTTTCATCGTCTCCGGTACGGTTATAGGTTTCGATGCCCTGCGCGGTGATTCCGAGCGCATCGCTGACGGCAAGCCCGACGCGCTTGTCGCCGACGTCAACTGCAAAATAGCGATATGCCATAGTGTTTCTCTCCGAATTTAACGGCAAATCAACTCTTTTCGCCGTCGAATTTATTCCACAATTATAACTCATATCCGCCTTTCGGTCAACCCGAAAAAGTCGGAAAGCGGCCGTTTTTCTAATAATCGTGATAAAAATTTCAATTTCCGCGGGTGTCCGGAAAAAAGAAAACATCGGGGACGGACCGCAGCTTTCCGCTTCCCGCTCCCGACTGTTGCGCCGTGTGCATTTTGCCCGATAATTCCGAAAGCACCGAATCAAAGCCGGTTAGGCGGAGACTGCGGAAACATCACTCAATATATTTTTTATGCGCATTTAAAAATTCGACGAATGCCGAAAAGCTGCGCTTTCCGAGTTTTCCGTCAACGTTGAGCCGCTGCCCGTCGGAAGCCGTATAGCCTGCGGCGTTGAGCATGGCCTGAAGTGCGGACACGGGTTTGCCCTGCATCATGGGGCTTGTGAGTGCAAAAACAATGCGATCCGGGCTTTCGTCAGCATAATCGCGGTAACAGATATCGATGTCCACTCTGCCCGCAATGCCGTCCACCTTTCCCGTGCCGCGCTGCCACATGGTGAAATCTCCGGAATAAGTCGGCCTTGGTGCGTACTGAGCAAGCCAAACGTCCCAGCGGCGGGTCGTTTCGGAAGGAATAAGAGCCGAAAGCCAGTATTTGCTGCTGTAAAGCATGGGCTTATAGCCGCGTGCTTCGATTCGCGTACAGAATGCATCGATTATCGCACCGCGTGTTTTTTTCGGCATTGCAAGGAACTGAGCCGCCTCGAAATCCATTGCAATCGGATAATCAAGATGATACGGTGCACACTCCTCTGCGGCACGTTCCGCCTCTTCGGCGGCAGCAAAAGCAGTGCGTGCCCTGCTGTAGACATATGCGCCGACGGGCAGCCCGACGGCGGCGCAATTGCGCATGTTGCGGTGAAACTCCGGGTCAACGGTGTTTACACCCTGTGTGCATTTGATAATTGCAAAGCCTGTGCCGCCGGCTTTCACACGCGCCCAGTCGATTTTCCCCTGATAGCGTGAAACATCAATTCCTGTTTGTACGATTCTCCGTTCATTCATAAAGAGTGCAGCCCCTTTCGCTTATTCACATAAGCTTATTCAGGCGCTGCACGATTATGCGGCATATTCATTTATTTCACAGCGGGGCTGCTGACTGCGGGAGGATTCGGATGCAATGCTAAACTACGGATTTGCCCTTCCCCCTGCCTTTTTGCCGCCCTTATTTATGCAGCAAAGGCGAAAGCGGCTTGTAAACGAGGAAGCACAGTGCAACATCCAGCAGCCCTTTGAAGAAAGTGAACGGCATGTTGAAAACAAGCAGGCATTCCAAAAGTCCGTCGGTTGAAGGGCGAATGGATTGATACATGCCGATGATAGCTTCAAGCGGCAGCTCATAGAGTTTCACATATGCGGGATAGACAATGAAATAATTCAGCGGCACGGACAATACGGACATCAGCACCGCGCCGACAAGTGCGCCTGTCAGCGCACCCTTGCGGGATTTGTATTTTTTATAGATGAATCCGGCAGAAAACGAGAATACCGCTCCCATGATGAAATTGAACGTCTCGCCCACATATGCCGACGAAGTGCCGTGCAGCAGGGAAAAAAGCACGTTCTTGAGCAGCGAAACAACAACGCCGTAAACGGGTCCCAACGAGAATGCAGCCAAAAGCTCGGGCAGATCCGAAATATCAAGCTTGACGAATGAAGGAATCAGCGCGGGAATCGGAAACTCAATGTACATGAGAATAAAAGCTATCGTTGAAAGCATAGCGGTTACGGTGAGTTTGCGTGCACGGGTTTGTGTTGACATAAAAAAACACTCCTTTTTATCATTTGTCCCTGAAAGAACAAGTCTTCCGGGGTGCATGACACAAAAGAGCGTTGAAATTACGCAAAAAGGTGCGCAGCACAGCTTCTCTCATCCGGACTGTGACCGTCGGTACCGGAATTTCACCGGATCGTGCGGCAAAAATGCCGCTTGCGGACTGTGACCGCCGGTGGGGAACTTCGCCCCGCCTCGAAGACTGATGATTCAGTTGACAGTATGATTATACTCCGTGCGGCGCAAAAGTCAACAGGGAATTTTCTCTAAAAGGGAAAATTTCGGGTGATTTTTTAAGGGCAGAGTATTTTCTTAAAACACTTTTTCTTGCTAAAATAGGGTGCTGAGCACTAATTCAATCTCACTAAATGACTGAGCTGCTTTTTTATGAATCAATACCCCATTTTCATCATAGATATCTACGTTGCTTGCTACTATATCGAGAGCCATATCAGTGAGAATGCCATATGTTCCAATTTTTTTCCATTCTTTGTTTTCGAAGTAATATTGATTGCACCTGCCTATTTGATTATTGCATTTTAAATTGCTGCTCCAAACAACGCGGAAGCTTTCTGTTGCTCTGAATGTTGATATTTCTAACCTCCCGTCTCTGCAACCCTCATGAAAAATCACCCAATACGGCATTCCATCAATAGTGGATTCGTTCTCTATCTTTGGTTCATCAGTGATAGTGGATTCGTTCTCTATCTTTGGTTCGTGAGTGATAGTGAATTCCTCCTTTGCCTCGGGTTCGCTGCCACTCCGACATATACTTACACCAGCAGTTCCTTGTACAGCTTCTGTTTGGACGTTATTACTGCTTTCAGCATATATGATGTTGTCGCCGTGTTGTTTTTCTGAAAATAGTTGCCTTAACCTGTTGCTATACTTGCTTTTAAGGAACAGAACGGCAAGAAATATCAGTACAATACCCAGAGCAACAAATATACCTACCGGAAGCTTTTTTTTCTTTTTTTGATGTTTTTTAAACTTGATAAATCCTTTATTGGGATTATTGTAATCACTCATTGCAATCTCCTCTATGCTGTGTTGATTCTAAAACCAGGTTAATTCAATACGATGATGAATTAACGCTAAAATCGTTTCCGTAGTGTCCATAAACAGCGCTTTGACCGCAAATTGGACACGTCATTTTGCCAGTTCCGTCTCCGTCAGCGCAAAATATTCCACCGCAAGAACAAAAATTAATGGCAGTGTTACCACAATGAGGGCACCCGTGAAACTCATTCGTCCAATCTGCTATGGTTAATGTTTCCTTTACCGAATTTGTAAATTTCTCTCCGCGCATACATGAATGGAACGGAAATGCATAGGCCATATGCCAATCTTTTTCCCGAATGTTTCGATCGATTCTTATGCAGAAATCTTTTTTCGTTCTGCTGCATTTACATAAAAGAACTTTTGATTCTTTATTGCGTGCCGGCTTTGGCTGTTTTAAATTGCCTTTTTCCTGTTTAGAAAATATTAACATACATAATACCTCCTTATAGATGGAATGTGATTGTTATAGAGACATCACATTCCATTTGTTCAGTTTAATCTGTTCATTAATGCTTTAGCCATTGCTGCGCAATCAGCTCGATTCGCTGTTCTCGCACAGGAAATACTTTTTCTTAGGTATTTTTTTGATTTTCTTATATCAGGTGCTGCCGGTACACCGTCGCTACCGGTTCCTGAATATCGCCTTCCCAAGATAAGATAAGCTTCTGCATGGGAACTTTTTTCTGAAATTTCAATATAACGAAGCAACTCGTCCTCCGTCATCCATTTCATATCCGCAAAGGTTACCTTCCTCTCTTGCTGTTTTACTTGTTCGACTCGGCACCATTCACAATGGGACTTGCTGTAATCTTTATAAAGATAGTGGTCAAAGCCATCGCAATGACAGAGTCGCAAACCTGCGGTGTATTCCTCCAATGCAGATAGAAATTCTTGTGCATTCGGACGTAACGACGGTTCGGAAGAACCATCCCTGAACGCTCTAATAAATAGACTCTGCAACTTCGGTGTTATGATATCAAAGTCCGGATATGTTTTGGGCAATAAAGTTCTTGCAGGAAGATTAACATATGCATATTGCCCTTTGCAAGCCATCGAATTAATTGTCGGTGCAGGACGGGAATTTTGAATATCGCTTTTACACAAAGCTGCTCCATATGGCTTTTGAGCCATCAGCAAAATGTGAATATGATATGCCAGACAGTAATAATCAGTATGCCTTGTAAAAGTTTCTCCTATAATATCTTCCAGGCTTCTGACTCTTTGTTCTTGAAACTTATTAAGAATTTCGGGCATGAACAAATTAGGATCTAAAGCTGCACATGGATACGTTTCTTTCTTGCCATTACGATTCACTGTAATATGCAAACTGTCAACATCAACAATTCTTATCTTACCGCTGGCTCGATCGACAAGTATGTTTTTCGAGTTGAAATCACCAATAACTATTCCGTTCAGTTTGTGGACAGCAATAACTGCTTTGCACAGACTTTCGGCAACGCATGATTTTTTATAAATAGACAAAGTATGAGTCTCAGAGTAAGCGTCTGATAGTTTACTCGAGCAGTCCACTTTCTCCATGATATACCCCTTAAAGACTCTTTGAGCCGAATCCTCATATAGAGGAGTATCCGGAAGTACAAGATACTGTCTCACATCATCCGGCCAAGGTAAATGAGATAATGCCTTAATCTTTCTTTCTCTATTCAACTTCCTCTCTCTAAAGATTTTTGCCACCTTTTCAGGATGGCCAATAACTTCATACACACAAGCCTCACCGCCACTACCAATCTCATTGCCGAGTTGGTACAGCTTTTCGTCATCCCCGTAGTACTTCATTCTGAACCTCCATCGGTGCTATTTGAATCATCGTAATCGTCGGCCGGACAATAGAAGAACTTTTCTACTAACTTTTGAATTAGCTTTTTTGGTTTCATTGCTACTCGCGTCAAACTACTCTTTTTTTTTGAATTTGCAGCAGTCTCCGACATATCTGGGGAAGATGTCATTTCATCATCGCCTACACAGTTTGAAGCCTGTTCTTCAGAATATTGCATTTGATTGGTGAAATCGGTAGTTTTTGGTACTTCCTCGAATGCACTGTAGATATTCGGAGCTGCATCGTCTAACGGGGTAGAATCCATTTCCCATATCTTTTCTGCATACGAAGAAACTATATCATCAGTCCATGCGGGATTATATTCGCGGATATAATTAATAAACTTGTCCTTCGCAACTGATTTATACAGCCTATTGAAGGTCCTCCATTTGCTCAAATACAATTCGTCAGTTGTAAGCTTCAAAGGAGCCCATTCAATATCATCAGGATTAATCAGCGATTCACAATTAATAAGTACTGCCGCAGACAAGTCATCTTTAAGGTTACCTTCGGTTAAATCACCATAAGATACGTCTTGTACTTCTCCGTTGCGCACAAAAGCAACGATCCGCTCAATATCGGCTTTTGCAGACTCACGGTACGCAAGTACTTCGCTTTCATCAAACGGTTCATCTGACTTCCATATGCTTGGGGGTAAAAAAATTGACGCGCGGGGGACGTGTACCGGATACTTGTGGTTAGACAGCGATCCGGGAACAATCCAATCAAGCAAGCCATCAGTCATACAGAGTACTCCGGCAGCACAAAAATCAGCTTTTCCGATTTCAAAGTTACGTTCCGCCAATGTATGCACTTCGCCGTATTCATTGTTTTGTTTCGAACTAAGAACATGATATGTTCCAAATTCATCAAGGGCAATTATACCGGAATCACCTGCATTGCCATAGTAAAGTTTATTGCCGTTATACAATGCCATGGCTAAAGTAGTTTGGTAGTCCTGCAATTCACCATCATTTGCGAGAACAAATGATTCTATTGCATTTTCTGCACTATGCATTGCAATACGTATTAAAGCCAAAAAGTCTTCATCACCATAATACGGAAAGGCAGCGTTTACAACCTTGCTTGCTGTTTGGACAGCCAGTTTAGCAGCGACATCAGAATATTTACACGAACCGACTCCATCGGCGACGACCGCGAGTCTCCATGCATCTTTTATTAAAATGCCGCTGCTGTCTTGACAAGGCATCTTCTTTTCCGTATGAGACAGACCCTCAATAGAAAAACAATAGCCGATTATACTCATGATTATTAAGCAAAGGTCCAAACATCATTGTCCTGAACGACGGCACCGCCGTTTGCCGCTTTTTTTACGCCGCCTTGACCGTCAATGAATCCCACGCCCTTAGGCACCTTGGCTGTAACTGTTTGACCCGGTTGAGACTGACTCCACTCAACTATGCTGTCTTTCATAAACTTAAATGTATTTGGAATTCCGTTAACACAATCTGCTGCACGGAGAATTACGACCTTCTCTCCAAGTTTCATCATCTCGCTTGGATCAGTGGCGGGCGGGATCAGTATTGTGTAAAGCTTTGCGGAGGGCTTATCCCTATTCAAGTAGTCCTGCGAGTACTCGATGGCTTTGGACATGTCTTCCGTGCTTATACCATCGGTATACAGAAAAATCTGTGCTCTTCTTGCATCAATTCCGTAGTCGGGTGCTTGATATGCTCTTCTTCTTGCACGGGTTGCATCAATCGAATCGATAATTGCGCTGCCGAGTGCCGTGCAGCCTTCGGCATCCAATTTAAGGTTTCCCTTGAAGTCAGAAAGCGGAATCCAATCCTGCAAAACCCGACACTCGTCATCAAACGCAAGAACGCAAATGTCAACGGCACCCTTCTCACTTTCGCTGAGGTCAATCTTTGAGAGCGAGTTAACCATTTGTTCGACAATTTCAATCTTGGTGCGACCATCTTCGGCCTTCTCGTTCATGGATCCGCTTGTATCGATGCAGATTACAACGGGTTGATGAGTCGTGCCGGTTTCCTTAACTCGCGGTCTTTCAGGGGTGGGGATATATACCATAGTTGTTCCTCCATAAATTTGATTTTTATTCTAAAGCAGCTATGCTTTTAGATTACATTTTACGATCGCCTGATAGAACTGTTGGCAGGCGGTTGCTATCGTGATTAGTTTTAACTATAAACAAACGTGTGCCGGACACTTGTAGTCCGATAGCGCCGTGGGAACTATTTGATTAAGTAAACCATAAGCAAGGGACGAATCTTTATTTAATAGAAAAAACAATAGCCGATTATACTCATGATTCAGCAAAGTCCCAAATATCTGTGTCCTGAACGACAGCATCGTCGTTTGCATCTTTTTTTACGCCGCATAGGCTGCCAAAGTCCCAAATATCTGTGTCCTGAACGACAGCACCGTCGTTTGCATCTTTTTTTGCGCCGCCTTGGCCGTCAATAAATCCCACGCCCTTGGTGATTCGAATCCTCACAGTTACATCGGGTTGGGCGCAACCATATGTCAAAATGCTGTCTTTCAGAAACTTAAATGTACTTGGAATTCCGTTAACACAATCCGTTGCCCGAAGAATTGCGACTTTCTCTCCGAGTTTCTTCATCTCTCTGGGATCGGTGGCGGGCGGGATCAGTATTGTGTAGAGCTTTGCGGAGGGTTTATCCCTATTCAAGTAGTTCTGCGAGTGCTCGATGGCTTTGGACATGTCTTCCGTGCTTACACCATCGGTGTACAGAAAAATCTGCGCTTTTCTTGCCTCAATTCCGTATTCGGATGATGTGTATACGTTTCTTCTTGCACGAATTGCATCAATCGAATTGATAATTGCGCTGCCAAGTGCCGTGCATCCTCCGGCGTTCAATTTAAGGTTTCCCTTGAAGTCAGAAAGTGGAAACCAATCCTGCAAAACGCGACACTCGTCATCAAACGCAAGAATGCAAATGTCAACGGCACCCTTCTCACTTTCACTGAGGTCAATCTTTGAGAGCGAGTTAACCATTTGCTCGACAATTTCAATCTTGGTGCGACCATCTTCGGCCTTATCGTTCATGGATCCGCTTGTATCGATGCAGATTACAACGGGTTGATGAGTCGTGCAGGTTTCCTTAACTCGCGGTTTTTCTAAGGAGGGAATGTATACCATTTGATTTAAACTCCAACGAAATTCATACTCGACCTGCCTCTTGTGAATGATGGTCTTCCTAACAGGTATTAATCGACTTCGCACATAACACAGCGTTCAATACAACTGTATTATACATCAACAACAGTGATAGTGCAAGCCCGTCTTAACGATATATCATATTTTACTCCAGCAAATAACCTCTCGTGAAAATGAAACAACATATTTCGGAAAGTTGTCGCGAATGCTGTCATACGCACCGAACTCACGGCTGATTGTGTCTTCCGAGGGAGAAAAATCATAAGTTATAACCGTTGAAGTTATAACCGCTGAAATTCGCAATTCGATAAAATTTCGGATAAACCTTAAGGATGCAGGCAAAATTCCGAACGTTAACTCCGATTCTTAAATCACAAGGACGGTGCGGATTGCGCTGCCCCATTGGGCAGCAAGCTTTTCGAGTGAATACGATGCGTTTGCGGGGCTTGTTGAAGGCAGCGCCGTGACGGTGCAGCCGAATTTTGCGGTTTCTTCGGAAAGATATTTGCGAAAAAGCTTTTGCGCCGTTTGACCGTTTAAAAAAACGGCTTTGATTTGCGTCGAACGGAGGAGCGGAGCAATATCGTTTGCGGTGACGGCCGAAATACTGCTGTCCGCCGAACCGCGTATGCTGCATTCGGCGGCGACATCCCAAAGCGCGATATAATGAGTGCGCAAAAACTCCTGCTTTTGCTCGATCGTTTGCGGCAGCGGCGCGTCGAACACGGAGGAGAGCACGCGCCAAAAGCGGTTTTGCGGATGCCCGTAGTAAAAGCCGCTTTCGCGGGATTTGACCGAGGGAAAACTGCCGAGGATAAGTATTTGAGAATCGCTGCCGAAAAAAGGCGGAATGCTGTGCTTTTCGACAGCGGCGGGAGCTTGAATTCTGCTCATGGTTCGTAAAAAGGTTTACAACAGGATGATTGGATAAGGGAAGGGCCGGAAAACGCGGCAAACTGCGCTTTCCGACCCGGGCACTTCAAATCCGAAAAGGAATCAGGCAAGTTTTGATTCCTTTGAAGTCGGATTTGTGTGTTGATGCAAAAACTTAAACCGTTCGGCTGTTTCTGTTGAAATCAGCCGAGATTTGTTCGGTGTTTCAGTACTTGAGTGCGGAGCGGATCGCCTTGCGGAAAGGCGGAAGCATTGCGATGATGACGCAAACTGCGATGTCCGCAAACATGTAGGGAGCGTTGTACAGAAGGGAATACATGAACGCGGACTGTCCTGCTGCGGCAGATTCGCCGAAGAAAACCGCACCGGTGAACAGGTGGCAGAGGAAGCGCAGAGTGCCGCCGATAAGAACGGAGAAGACGAGGTTGCGCTCGCCTTTTACAAGGCCGCCGAGTCCGATAACACCGAAAGCAATGGGGTAGTCAACGAGCATCTGAATCCAATGCGTCATTTCGGGATTCTGAATATACTGAAGGAAGCCGTAAACAACGCCCGCCATAACGCCGTATTTTGCGCCGTAGCGATTGGAATAAACCATCAGCGGCAGCATGCTTGCAAGGGTTATAGAGCCGCCGTTGGGCATTGAAAAGAGTTTGAAATAACTCAAAACAAAGCTTATTGCGATGCAGAGCGCACCGTGAACAAGGATGACCGTCGGAGTGGGATTGCCTGTAAAAGCGGCGGGCTCTGTGCATTTTTTCCTGCGCTGAACAAGGAAGATGATGAGCGCGGCGGCAAGCACGGCTGCGGCTGCAAAGAAGATCCAACCCTTTGTGTCAACGTCTTTGAGCCTTTCAAGCAGCACAAATTCGATTTTTTTACCATCGAACAACATAAAAAAGTTTCCTTTCTGAAAATAAACGCCCCCGCAAACGGTGCGGAGGCGTGTAAGCACAAATTTTCGCACCGCTTCCCTACGCAGGTATTACCCTAACAGGTTCAAAGGTTCTTTCTCAGTACATCGGGAATAACCCGTGTACGCACCCAGCGGATGTGTTCAATTTTCATTCCCAATTATAAAGCCGCGCTGCCGAAAATGCAATAGCATGAAACAATATATTGTCACAATATGCGCGTGACGCCCGCAAAAATTCCGATGCATATATGGAAAAACGACTGCAATCGTGGTAAAATGAAGTTTATTGCGGCAGCAGCGCAATGCTGTATCTATGCAGTGAAAGATAAAAGAATAAGGGAAATGCGGAACGGCATGAATACAATCGAAAAAAACATTAATGTTATTGAAATAAGCGACATATCGGCACCGGAGCTTGATGTTTTTGCAAGGATGACGGAAACACAGCTCCGCAGCAAACTGGAGCCGGAGAAGGGCATATTCATTGCGGAAAGCCCGACTGTTATCAGAATCGCGCTTGATGCAGGGTATGAACCGCTTTCGCTGCTTGTTGAAAAAAAGCATGTTGCGGGACAGGCGGCGGATATAATTGAACGCACGGCGGGAATCCCTGTTTACACGGCCGAAACGCAGCTGCTTTCAAAGCTTACCGGTTATCCGCTCACACGGGGTGTGTTCTGCGCAATGCGAAGGAAGCCGCCCCTTTCGGCTGAAAGCGTTTGCGGCGGTGCAAGCCGCATTGCCGTTCTGGACGGAATTGTTGATTCAACAAATATCGGAGCAATCTTTCGCTCCGCCGCCGCGCTCGGCATGGATGCGGTGCTGCTCTCCCCCACCTGCTGCGATCCGCTTTGCAGGCGTGCAATAAGGGTCAGCATGGGCACGGTGTTTCAGATTCCGTGGGCAAAATTGCAGCCGGACGAGGAAGGGAACCGATTCGGGCGGTTGAAAGCACTCGGTTTCAGGCTTGCTGCAACGGCGCTTAAAAATGACTCTGTAAGCATTGACGATCCGCGCCTTGCGGCGGAACCCCGCCTTGCCGTTGTAATGGGCACGGAAGGAACGGGGCTTGAACAATCTGCGATAGATGCTTGCGATTATACCGTGATGATTCCGATGCATCACGGGGTGGATTCATTGAATGTTGCAGCTGCAAGCGCGGTTGCGTTTTGGCAGCTGGGAAGGAGAACGGAAAACTGCCGAAATAATGCGGACGGCAATAAAAACGACTGAAAACAGATTCGGCAGGCAAGAAACTGTCACAATTGCCGCAAAGGAATAACAATTCCCATATTGACTTCAGCCCGACCGAAACCTATAATGGTTATCGGTCGGTTACTTGATGCGGCGAAATTCAAAGGCGGAAGGAAGCCGACGGTATGCATAATGCGGCTGTGTGCGGAGGTAAAAGATGGCATGTGATACGAAGGAAAGGATAATCGAGGAAGCATTGAGGCTTTTTTCGGAAAAGGGCTATGCGGGAACATCCATGAGCGACATCGCGGAACGGCTCAAAATCACAAAAGCAGCACTGTATAAGCACTATTCGGGCAAGCGCGAGATTTTTCAAAAGATTTTGGACAGAATGAGTGCGTTGGACGCGGAACGTGCGGCGGAATACGATATGCCGGGAGCGGAGGACGACGAATATGCCGAAGCGTATATGAACACCGCGCTCGACAGCATACGCCGATACAGCATTGCGCAGTTCCGCCACTGGACGGAGGACGGATTCTCTTCCCGGTTCCGAAAGATGCTCACCATTGAGCAGTACAACGATTCGACCATGGCGGATTTGTATCAGAACTACCTTGCGGCGGGTCCTGCGGAATACATGGCAAGGATATTCCGCCGTGCGGCGTCAACCGATGCGGAGGCGATGCAGCTTGCGCTTGAATTCTACGGGCCGATGTTCCTGCTTTACAGCATGTATGACGGAGCAAAGACCGATGATGAAAGAAAAAGTACGGTTCTTGCATTGGATGAGCATATCGTTCGGTTTGCGGAAAGGCTGAACACGAAACATCAAACCAAAGTCGAACCGTAAACCGTAAAGGCAGGCGTTTCCGGACGCCGCAGCATAATCGAAGTAAACAAAGAGAAAAAGTGAGTAAAATGAAAAACGAAAACAAAAATACGGCGTTCGGATGTTGTTGTTGCCTGCATGGACGGAGACGTATGCGGATTTGCAATACCGGAGCACATCAAGCGGCAGAAATCCTGCTGTCGGCGCGCCGAAAAGTTTTGCAGGATTTCCGAATTCGGCGTTGATGCAGCTCTGAGAAGGCGCGGGGCTGCATCCGCAATGATTGATTTTTGCCGCACGGAGGCAAAAAAACGCAAGCTTGAAAGGCTTGAACCGGATGTATGGAGTTTTAACAGGGATGCCGTTCGGTTCTGTGAAGCCGCAGGATTTGAAACATACGGGCAATATATGGAGGTGAAAACGTGAATCCGAATTTGATTTATCCGCGCAGCGGCGACAGGCAGACGGTCTATCTCAAAAATGTTGTTTCCAATTCGAATATCGAGGTCGGTGACTTCACGATTTATAACGATTTTGTGAACGATCCGCGTGATTTTGAAAAGAACAACGTCCTTTACCATTATCCGATCAACGGGGACAGGCTGAAGATAGGCAGGTTCTGCTCGATCGCCTGCGGTGCGAAATTCCTTTTTACAAGCGGAAATCACACGCTGCGTTCGCTTTCGACTTATACCTTCCCGATTTTCTTTGACGAATGGAACCTTGATAAGAGCAGAATATGCGAAGCATGGGACAACAAAGGCGATATTGAACTCGGCAATGATGTTTGGGTAGGCTATGAAGCCGTGATAATGTCCGGTGTCAAAATCGGCAGCGGCGCGATCATCGGTACGCGTGCCGTGGTCACGAAGGATGTGCCGCCGTACACCGTTGCTGCGGGTGTTCCCGCAAAGCCGATTCGCAGAAGGTTCGACGATTCAACGATTGAAACGCTGGAAAAACTCCGCTGGTGGGATTGGCGGGACGAAAAGCTTGCCGCCGCAATTGATGCGATTCAAACCGGGAATATCAAACAGCTTGTTGAAATCGACAGGTTGTTCGACCGCACGGAGGGATGAAAATGAGTTCGGAAAATCTGCCTTCAAAGGTTAGCGGCGACATTGGTATAATTTGGAAAATACCGTAGAATTTCCGGAATGCGGCGGTACCGAACATAATTAAATGCAACAAGCAATATCGGCAGCGTTTTGACGAAATATTGTCGGCAGTTTCTTCCGAGGCGGCAGAAACTGTCGGTTTTTATTTGTGCATTCGTGCGAACAATACAGGCAGAAACCGTGCCGTGGTGAATGCGCACAAAAAACGGGTAAAAACGCAGCGGACGGAAAAATGTCTTGACATGCGGTATTTTTTGCTGTAATATAATATTACGGAATCGACACATGCGGCTGAAATTGCGGCATTGAATCCGTATCTTTGAAAAAATCGGGAGGAATACTATGAAAAAATGCGAGAACTGCAACCTTATTTTGCAGGACAGTGATGCTTTCTGCCCAAAATGCGGCGGAGCAACGGTCGAATGTGATTCCGGCAGCCATGCCGAGGGTGAAACAGCCTGCAATTGCGGGGAGAATTGCAGCTGCGGCGAAGAAAACCGCGAATGCGGTGAACAGACGGCGGAGAACATGCAGGCCGGTCCGCAGATGCAGTTTGTTGACGACGGAAAGAAGAAAAAGGGCAAAAAGGGTCTTATTGCCGCAATTATCGCGGCAGTCATCGTTGTGCTCGGCGTCGGCGCGGCTCTTGTTTACATGCTCGTTTTGAACACCCCGTCAAAGCAGTTCCTTATGGCGCAGGCAAAAATGTTCAAAACCGAGTGGTCGGGCAAAACAACGGTTGCGGATGTTCTCAAGGGCAAAGGTCAACCCGTCAAAAGGGATTTTTCGTCCGACATTTCGGTTTCTATGAACACCGACAATCAGAATTTCAACGATATTCTGAACAAGCTTTCGCTGGACTATAAAATCAAATCCGAAGGCAGCGAGTACCTTTTGAACGGTGAGCTGAATTATAACGGCTCTCCCCTGCTTTCGTGCGTTTTGACGGCGGACGAGAACACCGTGGGTCTTTATGTACCGGAGCTTTCAAACGAATATTACGTCACCGAGAAGGGGCTTGTGGAGCAGGTACTCACGGACGAAGATGCAGGCGAATACGACCCCATCGAGTACACCAAGCTTGACGACATTGAAAAAGCGTACAACAGCCTTGTTAAGAGATACGGCAAAATCCTTCTCGGCGGCATTGACGATGATGATGTTAAAGTCGAAAAGAACGTGACCGTGAAGCTTGAGCTGCTTGAAAAGGAGTTCAAGGGCTGCAAGGTTTATACATACACTCCCGATAAGGAGCGCATTGCGGCCGCGCTGAAAGCCCTCAGCGAGGAAATGCGTGAAGATGAGGAGCTTTTTAACTATGTATGTTCACTGACAGAGTTCTATTACGGCAGCGATGCGCTCACAATGCTCGGCGCTTATGCTGAAGAAAGCACAATCGTTTCCGAAACCGGCGTTACGGAGGCGGAAACATGGAAGGAAAGACAGGCGGCACTTGCCGATTACATCGCGGAACATGCCGATGAATTTGCACAGCAGCTTGTTGACAGCGGGTTCAAAATAAAAACCGCCGTGCATAAGGGAAAGCCCGTTATGCAGACCGTCGAGTACAGCGAGTCCACCGTATGTTTCGAGATAATTTCCGACAGGGAAGAGCTTTTGCTTGCGTGGAAAGTAATAGACGATGACGGTCGGAACGGCACAAGCTTTGTTGCCCAACTGACCCGCAAAGACGGAATGCTGAACGGAAAAATTGATGTCAATAATATCGATTCCGATGAAAGCAGCAGAGTTATGAGCGTTGAACTGAAGGATATTTCAAGCGAAAAGAAATCGGCTCTCGGTATCCCTTACGGAACTGTGACGGTTGCGGTTGCCGATGAGGATCTTCTTAATGGCGAGGAAATGACATACACTCTCAGCACGAGTGCGGCGGAAAACGGCGGAACCGAACATTTAATGACGGTGGAATTGCCCGAATCGCTCGCGCCCTCCCTTGAATCTCTCGGCTTCTCCGGCACGCTCAGCGAGATGACGATGAAGATTTACAGCTCCGACAAGGCTTCAACCGCAAAGGCTCCCGATGCCGATTCAACGAACCTTTCTTCCGAAGAAGAGATTGAGGAGACGTTGAATAAAATGACCGGGGAACTTGCGAATGTCATCTTGCAGTTTATGTTTTCGGAAATGATGTGAGGTTGAATATCCGCAACAAAGTATTGCGATAAAATTTGACTGCCGCTGCGAGGGAACGCGTTGCGTGAACCTGCGGCGGCAGTCGGTGCATTTAATGACTATGGAAAAAGAACAGGTTTTAGTGCTTGAAAACATAACAAAAGCGTACGGAACAAGGTTTTCGAAAGAAAAAAAGCGGGTTCTCGGCCCTGTTTCGCTCTGCATTCGAAAGGGCGAAGCTGTCGGAATCACGGGAGAAAACGGTGCGGGCAAAAGCACGCTTCTTTCCGTTGCGGCGGGCATTGAAAGACAGGATGCGGGAAAAATCGAACTTGCGCCGCTCGGACGCGGACAGTTGGGATACGTTCCGCAGGAAATCGCACTTTATCCCGCATTGACAGGAATGCAGAACCTGAGATTCTTTGCATCGGCAGCCGGGCTTTACGGGCGGAGGCGCACAATTCGGTGCAGGTACCTTTTGGAAAAAGTGAACCTTGCGGACAAGGCGGACAAGCCCGTTTCAACATATTCGGGCGGGATGCAGCGGCGGCTGAATCTTGCCTGCGCATTGGTTGGGGACGTGAAACTGCTCCTGCTTGACGAACCGACGGTCGGAGCGGATGAAAACTCAACAGAAATAATACTGAATACAATCACCGCTCTGAAAAACGGCGGCTGCGCGGTGCTGCTCGTTTCGCACCGTGCGGAGGATATTGCACGTGTCTGCGACAGGGTGGTGAAACTGAAAGACGGGGTCGTTGAAGATGGCAGTCGGTAAAAAAACGAACAAAGCAGGTTTGGGGCGAAAGGGGTTTCGGCTCCGTTCGTTTGCCGCATGTGTTCGGAAGGATATCTGCCTTTTTTCGTCTGCGGCGGGCATTGCCTGCCTGCTGCTGCCGTTTATTGCCGCTTGCCTGCTTGCTTTCGGGCTGAATGATGCGCTTGCGGCGGAAAATGTGATTGAGCCCTTCCCTGTTGCAGTAATTGACAGGGATGAAACAGTAATGTCCCGCATGCTTATCGGGCAGCTGCGGCGCATTGAGCTTTTTTCGGAAATTCGCTGTGTTTCCGGTTCGGAATTTGATTCTGCATTCCGAACGGCCGAGGATGCGGCGCCGACAGTTGATTTTGAAGAGGATATGCTTGCGGGGTGTGCGGCGGCGGTCACGATCCCAAAGGATTATTTCTATTCGGTTTATTATATGGACGAGGGCAAGGTTGATGCATGGCTGAACGGAGAAATGCCGCTTGAAAGTGAGCTGACGGCCGATATAATCGAATCGGTTGCGGAAATAATGGCGGGTGAACGCGCGGCAATGCTTGCTGCTTTCCGCATTGCGGAGGGTGATGAACCTTCGGCGGAGGCGGTGCAGCGTTTCCGTGATGCATGTGCAAATGCGGTTTTGGACAGTGCGTTGGGGCGAAGAGCCGTTTTTAAGGATTCAGCGGGTGCTTTCGGGGTGCGTTCCGTCGATGTGATTCGCGAAAAATATTTTGTTTGCGCTGTGTGCATGTTGTTTTTCAGCGTATCGCTCGGAATCATGAAAACAGTTCCCGATGAACTGCAAATGGGAACCGCAAAGCGGTTCATCTGTTCGGGAGGGGCGCGAACAGCATTTTCGGCTTCAAAATTTGCGGCGGCAGCGGTCATTTGCACGGTGGGTGCCGTTCCGCTTGTGCTTGTTTTTAAAACACCGTTCAGCGCACGTTTATTGCTGACGCTTTTGCTCGGCTCGACAGTCTGTGCGGAGCTGATGTTCCTTTTGAGCCTTGCTTTCAAACGAACCGAAAGATTCATGCTTGCGGGCGGAATCGTGATGCTTGCGGCACTTTTCGCAGGCGGGGTGATTTACCCGCTGAATCTGATGCCGGAAGCGGTTCAAAAGCTGAGCATTTTGTCCGTGGCACGGCATATGTTTGCAGGCATTGTCCCGGAGGCGGCGGGCGGCGGCTGCGGCTTGGGTCCGCTTGCGGCGGCGGCCGGGATTTTGGCTCTGCTGTGCGGTGCAGCGGCTGCTGCCTTGGGCGGAAGTGCTGCGCGCCGGCACGGTTCGGCAAAGGGGGGAGCATGATGATACTTCGGCTTGCATTGCAAAAAATTCGCGCAATGGCGGGTGGATACGGCTTTTTTGCTGCGGTGCTTGCTGCGGCGTTTGCGCTCTTTTTCATCATTGCGGCCACTCTCGGAACGACGCGGACGCAGCTGCTGAGGATCGCCCTGACGGATGAGGACGATTCCCCGCTTTCACATGAATTTGCCGAACTGCTGAATGATTCTGACGGTGAAATTACCGGCGGTAAAACGCGGTTCGTTTCGGTGAGGTTCGGAACGCGGGAGGAATCGGAGGAGGCTGTTCGCAGCGGAAAAGCGGAAGGTGCGTTGATAATTCTGAAAGGTTTCGGCGCGGGGCTCGAATCCGGAGAAGAGGCGTTTCTTGAATACAGGGCTTCCGCCGATGCCTCATCGGCACAGGCGGCGGAGGAAATTATCGGCGGGCGTGCAGTTGCGCTCCGCAGCAGGCTGCGCTCCGCAGATTATGCGAAAAAGCTGCTGAACAGGGGCTTGACGGAAAAAGAGCTTTCCGAGCTTGAAGTCGCCGCGAAAGAGTATTATAATGAGCAGGTTGGGGCTGTGCGGTTCGAACGCATCGGCGGAAGTGTTGAAAAAGCGGATTCATCGGTTTTCGGCGCGCTCCGAGCACGGTTTTCGGGCATAGGTGCGTTTGCGGTGCTGACGCTGCTGCTGACTTTGGGGTCGTGGACGGGCTCGAATGCGGCGCGGGCGGCGGAAAAACGGCTTGCAGCGGAAAAAGGCGGAGTGAGCATTTCGTTTTGGAGCAATTTTTTGGCATTGTTCATATGCGGAATTGCGATGTATGCCGTTATGTATATTGCTGCTGCTGCGGCGGGGAGAAACTCCCCGAACGGGCATGAATTGCTTGCGGCGGGCTGTTACCTCTTTTGCGCAAGTGCGCTTGCGCTTGTTGTCGGCGGGGCGGATATTTCGGGGCGGATGAACCTTGCGGCACCGTTCATTGCGTTTGCAACAAGCCTTTTGGGCGGATGCTTTGCGGATACCGCTGCTCGTGGCGGATTGTTTGCAAAACTGGCGCTTTTGACGCCGCAGGGGCTCTGCATTGCGGGAGCGGACGGCAGCGTCGCCTGCCTTGCGGTGCTTGCGGGAGCGGGCGTTGTTCTGCTTGCGTTAAAGCGGGCTGCGCTGCGGGTAAAATTTGCGGAAAGAAGGTAAATTCCCGACTCCTGTAACACGAACAGGCTTTATCAGGGAGAAAAAATGAGCTTAAACAGAGATTTGACCGTCGGCAAACCGGGAAAGGTGCTTTTGCGGTTCTGCCTGCCGTTGTTTGCAAGCATAATATTTCAACAACTTTATAATATTGCTGACAGTTTCGTTGCGGGAAAATTTATCGGCAACGATGCGCTTGCGGCGGTCGGCAACAGCTATGAAATAACATTGATTTTCATTGCGTTCGCGTTTGGCTGCAATATCGGCTGCTCCGTTATTGCGGCGCAGCTCTTCGGCGCAAAAAAGTTTTCCGACCTTAAAACGCTGGTTTACACCGTTCTGATTTCAAGCGGCGTGCTTTGCGTTGTGCTGATGACTTGCGGCTTCCTGTTCGGCGGCGCGCTGCTGAAACTCATTCGAACTCCGACCGAACTGCTTGCGGATTCAAAGCTCTATCTTGATATCTATATTGCCGGGCTGCCGTTCATGTTTTACTACAACGTCGCAACCGGAATCTTTTCCGCAATGGGCGATTCAAAAACGCCTTTCATCTTTTTGGCGTGTTCATCAACGGCAAATATCGGCATGGATATTCTGTTTGTACACAGTTTCAGCATGGGTGTTGCGGGTGTTGCGTGGGCAACCTTCATCTGTCAGGGTGTGAGCTGCATTCTTGCGGTTGCTTTCGTTTTGAAAAGACTTCACGCGCTCGAGTGCGAAAACCGTGGTGAAAGGGTTCCTGTTTTTTCATGGCATCTGTTTGGGTGCTTTGCGGAGATTGCCGTGCCGAGTATTCTTCAGCAGAGTTTTATTTCCGTCGGCAATATAATAATTCAAAGTGTTATAAATAACTTCGGAGCGGCTGTCATGGCGGGATACTCTTCCGCCGTCAAGCTGAACAATATGGTCACAACGTCGCTCACAACTCTCGGAAACGGCATTTCAAGCTTTACTGCACAGAACCTCGGTGCCGCCAAGCCGGAAAGAATTAAAGCAGGATTTGCGGCCGGACTGCGGCTTGTGTTTGCAATCTGCGTTCCGCTTGTGCTTTTGTATTTCTTTGCGGGCAGGCAGCTTGTTTATGTTTTTTTGGAAAGCCCGACAGGCACGGCAGCGGATATCGGAATGCGCTTCCTGCGGATAATTTCGCCGTTCTATCTTATTGTTGCCGCAAAGCTTGTTGCGGACGGCGTTTTGCGCGGTGCGGGCATGATGAAAAAGTTTATGGTGACGACCTTCAGCGATTTGACTCTGCGCGTTGCGCTTGCGGCGGTATTGTCGAAAACCGCACTCGGAACAACGGGAATTTGGCTTGCATGGCCCATCGGCTGGACGATTGCAACCGCGCTGTCGCTCATTTTTTACGGCACGGCCGATTGGAAAAAATACGTTAAAAAGAGCGAAAAAAGCATTCCTGTCGAAGCGGAAAACGACGAAGCGGAACTTGAAATGCAGACGGAATAAATCCTTTCGGAAACAGCCGAACACTCACGAAACCTGTTCGGTGCAGAGCAGAAAAAATGCCGCGCGGAGTGCAGATATCGTCCGTGCGGCATTTGAATATTCGTTAAAAATCGGCGAATAAGCCGGACGGGATCAAATTTCCGTGCAGCCGCCGACGGTCACGAAACCGTCAAGCTTCCTCCCGTTTTTGCAAAGCGGACATTCGTCGCTGCGATAGACATTGTATTCGTTTAAATCGCTGCGCATGAAAATGCTGTGAACGGGTAAGCCGGCAGCTTCTTCAACAGCGGAAAATATCGAACCTATGCCCACGGGCTTGCCGCCGTAATAGCGGATGCATTCGGCAGCACGGGCAAGGCTGCGCCCCGTGGAAACGGTGGACATGAGCAGAAGAATATTGCGATTCGTAACATACTGCTGCATATCGCTGCTGAAGACCAATTGGTTGTTTGAATTTATGCCCGGAGTGATGATGTTAACGGTTGCGCCGCTGTTAACGCTGTGACTTGAATCGATGAGATCCTGCGCGATAAATGCGCCGATGACCTGCGTGTTTTCAAGGCAGATTATCGTGTCGATGGGTGTGCAGCGGAAAAATTTTGATATTTCGTCCGCCGCTTCGGCTGCCATTGCTGCATTTGACCGAATCTCTGTCATGCTGATATACCTGTCAACATGGGCATGTCCCGTTGCAAAGTGTCCGGAATAGATGCTCAGTTTAATGCGCCTGTTGCCTTTTGCCGCTATGGTGATTTTGTTTGACAGCATAATGAATACAATCCCCTCATGTCATAATATCGGAGCATGAACTGAAATTTCCATACCCGATATATTTATTTTAACATAAAGCGTCTTTTGGTTCAAGAGTAAAATATAAAAAATTTAAATAAAAATGAAACAATCACTCAAAAATCGTGTCCGGAAAGGCACGCTGAAGCTTCATGAGCGTTTCGGCATCCATTCCCGTGCCTTCAACGGCGGAAATGAACTGCAATTCCTTCATGTTGAAGAACAACGAAAAATCGTCAATAGGGTTGTAGGTCAATATTACTCTCTGAAGACTGCGTGTCTTAGACAGCAAAACGGAAATATCAGTCAGCTTGTTTGAGGATAAATTCAGAATCAGCAATCCGGTGCTGTTGAGCGGTGTTTCGCAGCTTTCTATAGCATTGAACGAAAGATCCAGCGTGTGAAGGCTTTTCAGCGAACAAATCGGGTTTATATCGCCGATGTCGTTGCCGCTTAAATCAAGATAATGCAAATCGGTAAGCGAAGAAAGCGGCTCGACAGCTGCTATATCGTTGCCGTGAAGCGAGAGTGTTTCCAGCGAAGAAAGATTTGAAATCGGAGAAAGATCCGAAATCGCGTTGCTGTCCGCATACAGGTTGATAAGTTGGGAAAGGGCGGAAATCGGGGATAAGTCCGAAACAGCGTTGCCGCTGATATCGAGAGTTTGCAGGGAAACAGCGGATGAAAACGGTGTCAAATCCGTGATTGCACACTGACGAACGCTCAGTTCACATAATTGCGAAAGCTGCGACAAAAAGGTAAAATCGGATGCCGAAACATTGTTGAGCGTCAATCGCTTCAGTTTTTTCAGCTGAGTGAGCGGCTCTAAGCTCTGCACGGTGTTGAATGATAAATCAAGCTCAACAAGGTTCTTAAATGCGGCAAGTTCCGAAATATCGTTGATGCCGCAGTGACTTAAATCAAGTTTTGTGACAGAAAGAATATCGCCGAGGAAGATTTTGCCTTCCCAAAAGAGCTGCTCGCGGACGCACTGCTCCAAACGGCGGTTTTCGAAATAATACAGTTCATATGTTGCGGAAATCTCATACGGAATATCTGTCGGCTCAACATCGGGAGTTTCAATGCCGATATTTCCTGTCGGTGCAGGTGAAATCGGGGCGGTGCCGATGTCGGAAACACAGGCGCACAGGGTAAACACTGCGGCGACAGCTGCAATAATCAGAACAGATGTAAGAAAAATACGGGATAAATGCTGCAATTTTCCGCTGCGTTCCGCTGCCTTGAAAAACATCATCGGCTTGCTCCTTTCGGGTACATCGGGCGTTGTGCTGCCGCAGAATATTTTATCGGGGATTCGATGAAAAGTCAACCCGAAAGGCAGCTTTACAACAGCTTTTCGTACAGGTTGAACCAAGGCAGGCCGTATTCCTTCGAAATAAATGTTGAATCAGCCGAAGGAAGCTTCAGCCCCGCTGAAAAAAGTTTGGTTTCGGAATTTCAGTTTGAGCTCAAGCGTGCATTGTTGTAAGAAACAGCAAGGTGACTCGGCGCAAAAATCAATGCCGCAGCAGCGAGATACAGCCTGCAGTGATTGCAGCGTCTTTTTGCAGCAGAATTTTCCGACAGAAATATTGCGGCAACCCGACATTTACCCGTCCTGCTCAGTCAACCGTTTTGCCTGTTCCATCCAATAAGCCCGAATCATTTCTATCATTTTAATACAGTCGCTTTCAGCGGTGGAAGCATGATATTTTTTCATGTTGCTAAACGTATGCCCGCAAGGTTCAAGCGTAGTATCGCTCTCATAACCGCCGCTTACGCCGATAAGCCATGGACCGAGTAAGCCGGTTTTAAACTTGAAAAAATAGTATCTCATATCATGGAGTTCAAAGTTTCCGGCGTATTCGATCTTCCTCGGTTCTCTCCCGAGTTCATGCGGATCAGACAACCATATTACCATATTCTTTTTTGCAGCTTCCATCTGTGCAAGGTTCATTTCTTGTCACTCTCATAAAATTAATTTGTTCAATTCGCGGCAATATGTAAAAATCCGCCGTAATTCCATCAAAATTACGGCGGCATTATGGTGCGCCGGGAACTGGCGGAAAAGATTCAAGGCGCACTCTATGAGCGGACGGCACTTTCTCAGAAGCCGGAAGATCTCATTAGAGCAGAATTGCAGAAAGTCCATGAGACCGGCGAACTGACACCCGATCTGATTTTCAAAAGCAGTTATATTCTGGATTTTCTGGGATTGAAAGACACCTATTCCGAAAATGATCTTGAAAACGCCATCTTGGACGAGATTCAGAAGTTTTTGAAGGAACTTGGCTCGGACTTCGCTTTTCTGGATCGGCAGATGCGCTTCACTGTGGACGGGGTTGATTACAAAATTGATTTGCTTTTCTATCATCGGACACTCCACCGTCTGATTGCAGTTGATCTGAAGCTGGGCAAGTTCCTGCCGGCTTACGAGGGGCAGATGCGTTTGTATTTGCGCTGGCTGGATAAAAACGAGCGCAAAGTGGGCGAGGAAAGCCCGTTGGGGCTGATTCTCTGCTCGGAAGGCAATACCGAACACATCGAATATATGATGCTGGACGATTCCAATATCCGCGTAGCGCAATATTACACCGTCCTGCCGGATGTGGAACTCCTGAAAATGAAGTTGCAGCGAGCCGTCACCATCGCCCAGAGCCTGCTGGCGGAACGGCAAATATCGGATAAAAAATCGCTACAAACGGAGTTGCCGGAAAAATGACAAACGTTATGACATTGGGAGAAGTTGCAACCTATATTAACGGGAGGGCATTTAAGCCTTCGGAATGGGAAGAGGCAGGCTTGCCTATCATCCGTATTCAAAATTTGACAGAATCAAATAAAAAATATAATTATTCCTCAAGAACATTTGATGAGAAATTCCATATCCAAAATGATGATCTGCTTTTTGCCTGGTCTGCGTCATTAGGCGCATTTATCTGGAAAGGTGGAGACGCCTGGTTAAATCAGCATATTTTCAAGGTTGAACCTAAACCGTTTATCCAGAAACGTTACCTCTACTATTTTTTGTTGTATGTCATTGCCGACCTTTACGCAAAAACTCATGGTTCAGGGATGGTTCATATTACCAAAGGGCCATTCATGTCAACTCCAATTCAAGTTCCATCTCGCCCTGAGCAAAAGCGCATTGTTGAAAAAATTGATGAACTCTTTTCCGATCTGGATGCCGCCGAATCTGAGCTCCGAGTCGCAAAAGAAAAATTGGAAATCTATTGGCATGCAATCTTAGAAAAGGCTTTCTCAAAATATAGAGATCCAAATAGATTTCTTTCAGATTTTATTGAGAACCCCAAATATGGAACTTCCCAAAAATGTAATTATGACATATCTGATGCGACTGCGGTATATAGAATTCCCAACATTGATCATCAAACAGGTAATATAGACCATTCTGATATAAAATTTACTATCTTAGGTGAAGATGAAAAAGAAAAATTGAAACTCATTCCGGGTGACATTCTTATGATACGCTCGAATGGTAGCATTTCATTAGTCGGACGCTGTGCACTAGTGAAATCATGCAATATAAAAGGCGTATTTGCCCGATATTTAATTCGTTTGCGTATTAAAGATATAAAACAATTGCGACCTGAATATCTGTTATACTTCTTATCAACACATGAAGCAAGGCAATATATTGAATCCAAGGCGAAATCAACCAGCGGTGTCAATAATATCAATGCAGAAGAAATAAAACAAATACTGATACCAATTTGTGATATTGGAGAGCAATCAAAAATCATCAAAGAAATAGAAATTCATGAACCTTTACACAAAAAAAGCTCACAATTAATAGATTTCTCTCTCTGTAAGCTAAATATACTCCGTCAAAGTATTCTCAAACAGGCGTTTGAAGGAGGTCTGGCATGAGAGCATATTCCTCTTCCGAACTTGCGGAAATTGTGAAGCAGCTGCAGGCGAAGCACCATGAGGGAGACTATTGGGATTTTAAGCAGGAATGGTGGGAACCCAAAGATTCGGAAATGATCAAGGACATTTTGTGTTTTGCCAATACCGTTCATAGTCGGGACTGCTTTATCATATTGGGCATAGAAAACAATAACTACACGGTTGTGCCGTTTCAAAAACCGAGAAAAAAACAGGCTGATGTACTCGATACCCTGTCAAAAGTAAAGTTTGCCGGTGAAAACATTCCTGACGTTTCCGTCTATTCCGATATTCCGTTGGACGGGGGGATAGTAGATGTCATGGTCATCCATGACTCTGACCGAACCCCGTTCTATCTGTCCGAAGACAAACAATCTCTTAAACAGGGACGAATTTATACCCGTACAGGCGATAGAAATACAGCCTCCGACAGTAATGCGGATCCTAAAAATATTGAGCTTCTCTGGAAAAAACGCTTTCACCTCTCTCAACCTGTACTTTCACAGTTCATTGAAGAAATGCGGATACATGCCAATTGGCGATTGGGAGATGATGGCGGTTATCATAACATCTATCGACCGGAGTTCACATTTGTACCGGATTGGAATGATGAAGATCGGCGTTTTAATGAATTTTATGTTGAACTATATCCAGATAAAAATGCAACTCGTCTCATCTA
>ERZ824600.257-NODE-257-length-82796-cov-11.849035_pt1 | contig 82796 bp, 82 predicted proteins | sample MGYA00519933_ERZ824600 | MGnify/ENA primary metagenome ERZ824600 (study PRJEB31778, sample SAMEA3449178) | human gut metagenome | biome: human gut; feature: human-associated habitat; material: faeces | place: United Kingdom | collected 2010/2012 ...
ACTAGGGTATCTAATCCTATTTGCTCCCCACGCTTTCGTGCCTCAGCGTCAGTTACAGCCCAGCAAATCGCCTTCGCCACTGGTGTTCCTCCTAATATCTACGCATTTTACCACTACACTAGGAATTCCATTTGCCTCTACTGTACTCTAGTTTGCCAGTTTATAAAACGAACCGAAGTTAAGCTTCGGGCTTTTATTTTATACTTAACATACCGCCTACGCACCCTTTACGCCCAATAAATCCGGATAACGCTCGCCACCTACGTATTACCGCGGCTGCTGGCACGTAGTTAGCCGTGGCTTTCTTGAATGGTACCGTCAAGTAAAGTTCATTTCCTAACTTTACATTTCTTTCCATACAACAGAATTTTACAACCCATAGGGCCTTCTTCATTCACGCGGCATTGCTCGTTCAGGGTTTCCCCCATTGACGAATATTCCTAACTGCTGTCTCCCGTAGGAGTCTGGGCCGTGTCTCAGTCCCAGTGTGGCCGATCAACCTCTCAGTTCGGCTACGCATCGTCGCCTTGGTAGGCTCTTACCCCACCAACTAGCTAATACGCCGCAGGCCCATCTCTTAGCGAAGCTTGATTGCTTCTTTACTCCGTAGAGCTTATTCGGTATTATCAGTCGTTTCCAACTGTTATCCCCAACTTAGAGGTAGGTTACCCACGTGTTATTCACCCGTTTGCCACTAGATGGAATTTCCACGTCATCAAAATTCTAACTTCGTGCAAGCACTCTATCTTCCTTCTGAATCTGTGGGCCATCTCGTTCGACTTGCATGTCTTAGGCATGCCGCCAGCGTTCATCCTGAGCCAGGATCAAACTCTCAATAAAAAAGATTTTTTATTTAAAAATCATTTATTTTAGTTTTTCTTGGCTTCTCAAATTGACTTTTTTTACTTAGTTTTCAAAGAACTTCTCGCACTCCTTTTTTCAAGTGCAAAATTAATATACCAAACTATTTTTTCATTGTCAACGCTTTTTTGCACTTTTTTTTAAAAAAAATAATATTTAATGATACTTTTACAAGAAATTTACATATTAATCATTTATTACGGGTTATTAAGAGTTATTATCGGTTATATCTTTATAAATTTTATAATAGTGTTCTATAACCTCTTTTTTAAATGGGAAAGCGTTTATGCTTTTATTCTCAATTAATTTATTTAGGCTATCTTGAACAATTATATCTATTTCTTCGGAATATCTCATAGTAATTTTATGATATCTATATTCGTTTTTATCAAGAACTTTAAAGGTACCATCTGGGAAAATTCTTAAATCTAAATCATAATCTATATATTTTATAATATTACCATCAATTATATATGGTGATGCAATATTACAATAATAAAATAATCCATATTTTTTTAATTGAGCCAATATATTATACCATTCTTTTTTATAAAAAAATAAAATTGCGATTTCTTTCGTTCGATGACTTCTTCCATCATTTTCAATCAACTTTACTTTGTTATTCGCGCATACTAAATATTCATCAGTTTCGTCTAACACAATAGCTTCACCACTAATTCTGTCAATTTTACCATTATGTTTGTAACAATGAATTGTTAATTTATCCCCAACTTTCATTTATTTCCTCCATAAGCATTATATTATAATTAAAAAAGGTAGTCAAATTTATTTGCTACCCAACTATTAATTATTTATTATAATATCTATTGCCTTTTTATATTGATTATCAATTATAATTGTTTCGTTTGCTTCATTAGTTTCAAAATCATTTTCAACTTGATAATCTGGAATAATACCTGTACCGTCAATATTTGTTCCATTTGGTCTATACCATAATGATGCTGTATATTTAACCATTTCTCCAGATGATAATGAATAAGTATGTTGCACTTTGCCTTTTCCATAAGTTTGTGAACCAACAAGTACTGCACCATAACTATCTTTTAATGCTGCCGCTAATATTTCAGCAGCAGAAGCAGTATTACCATTAACTAACACTACGATAGGAACATCTTGTTTATCATTTGTTTTATCTTTAAACTCCTGTTTCCTATTGTCCTTTTGTAATAGAGAATATATAACACTTCCTTTTGGTAAAAATATTTCTGCTGTTTGATATGCTTCTTCAAGATACCCGCCAGAATTATTTCTTAAATCAATTATCAATCCAGAATACTTATTCAACTGAAATAATGCATTTTCTAATTGTTTATTAATATTGGTCGAAAATAAATCAATTTTAATATATCCTATATCGTTATTTTCAACAAAAGAATATCGTAAATTGGGATAATCAATCGAAGTTATTTTTAAATTATTAAAATCTAAAATTTCGTTATTTCTTATTACTCTTAAATCTATTTTATTACTTTTATTTTCATTAATAATATTTTTAATTTCATCTGAGGTTTTGTTTTCGATATTTATATTATTTATTGATATAATTTTATCATTCATTTTTAATCCAGCTTTTGCAGCAGAGGAATTATAAAGAACATTTTCGATATAAGAATCCTTAATAGTTATACCAATTCCATCATACTTTGCATTTAAACTATCATATAGTGATGAAGATTTATCTTCGTCAAGAAGTCCTGTATATTGATCTCCTAGATATGATGTCATACCGCTTATTGCACTATCAATAATCTCCTTTTTATTTATATTTTCATAATAATTAGTTGTTAATTTAGAATATACATCAATAAACTCCTGTATATTTTCATCTTTAATTATTTCAGAATAGGATTGACCATCATCAGTAGAATAATTGCGCATAATTAAAATTCCTGTGGATAACGCAGATATTACAGCTGTAGTTACAATAATTATTATTACTCCACATAAACTATATTCTTTTTTCATTTACTCTCCTATCATAATAATAATATCATTTATTAATCCAAAAAAAAAGACTTTGAGATAAATTTAATTTTATTTCAAAGTACTTTTAATTTGGTCTATATTATCAATATAATTTACTACTTTTTTATTTCTTATTTTTAGTAGTGTTACTTCGTTAAAAGAAAGTTCTTGAACAGAGGAAGCATTAGGATTACTCTTTCCATCTTTAGATTTATAATCCTTATTAACAATTTTATTTAAATCACAATAGTAAATTTTTATTGAGTTTTCTTTTTTTGTATAATTTGTAATTAGAGTTGAATAGACAATTGCATCATCAATTGTAGAATCATATGCAATAACATAATATTCATCATATGGTCTATTAAATATCATGCCAACGTTTAATGTATCATAAGATATTGTTATATTAGTATTTACATTACTTTCTTTATTATCCCTTTTATTAACAATTGCATTTGATAGAAAATATAACCCCACTACTACAACAATTAGAATTGTTAAAATTATTAAAAATTTTTTTATATCATAGTCAGCATCAGAAACATTTTTATTAGATTTATAAAGTTTTTTTTCGTTTTTTTTCATATTTACCACCCAAACTAATTATATAACAACATAAGAATATTAGCAAGTAAAAACAAAAAGATACATATTCAAGTACCTTTTAATTAATCTTACAATCTAGTTTTATTCGCTCCGCAATAGTTGATATAAACTCTGAATTTGTTGGTTTTGACCTTTCAACACTTACACTAAATCCAAATAGTTCATCCATAAGTTTTATATCACCCCTTGACCAGCTTATTTCTATTGCATGTCTAATTGCTCTTTCTACTCTTGATGGTGTACTACTATAAGTAACAGAAACTTCAGGATACAAATCCTTTGTAACATGTAAACATTTATTAGTTTTACAAGATATAAGCACACATTCTCTAATATATTTATATCCTTTTAAATGTGATGGGATACCTAAATTATGAAGCAAACGACTTATATCCAAATCTATATTATTTCCGCCAAATGGGTTATCATATTTTCTTACCATAGCATCTTTAATTCTTTTTTCTAGAGATAACATACTATATGGTTTTAGTAAGTAACAATATAGATTATAATTTTCACTATTAGCTATTACATGATTATCCTTATAACTTGATGTAACAATAGATTTAATCTTTAAATTTCTATTTTTAATTTCATCAAGAAGTGATACGCCGTCTAATCGAGGTAGCAATAATTCTAATACTGCTATGTCAATTTCACAAGGATGATTAATTAAATACTGTAAAGCTTCCTCGCCATTATTAAATGTTGCTAGTACTTTAATTTCTTCACTATAAGCAAAATGCTTTCTTATTGATTCAACAGCAACAGTGTTATCATCAATAATTATAATTTTTATGGGTTTATTCATCTTTTCCTCTTTCCAATAAATCCCTCACACAAGATACATAATACACCATAATTTGTTAAAACACAATAGCGATTTATGTAAAAATTTGACACTTTACGTCCATTAGTGTCAAATTTTGTCGAAAATCACTCTTTTTCTATATTTTCTAAATAATCAATTGCCTCAAGATGGTCAGAACTAATATATTCTAGACTTGCTCCGCCACCACTTGAAAGGTAAGTAAAATTCTTGTCAAGTTTAAAAGTGTTAATTGCATTTAGTGTATCTCCACCACCAGCTATTTTATATGCATTAATATTTTTTAAACTATTAAATAAGTTAAATGTTCCAGCAATATACCTTTTATCCTCAAAAAGGCCAACTGTTCCATTTATAAATATTGTTTTACTTTTTTCAAAATATGAAATATATTTTTTTATTGATTTAGTATTAAGATCTAATATTTTGTCTTCTTCAATAACAAAGTCAATAGGAAGAACGATTTTATCGCGATATTCTTTCATTAAATTCTTTATTTCAGATAAAGTTATCTCATCACTCGTACATAGACTTTCCATTACATCAAATCCGCAAGCATACAAAAATGAATTTGCGATTCCACCACCAACTAAAAGATAATCACATTTTTCTAGTAATCCTTTAATATATTGAAGTTTATCATCAACTTTTGCTCCACCCATAAATACAGTATATGGTCTTTGAATATTATTAATAAGTGGATTTAAATTCGATATTTCCTCTTTTACTAAAAAACCGTAATAAGTTGGTAAATAGTTAGAAATACCCGCTACAGAGGCATGTACTCTATGTAGTGAAGCAAAGGCATCAACAACAAAAACATCTCCTAAAACAGACCAATACTTTGCTAAGTTTAAATCATTATGACTTTCTAACTTTTCTGGGTAATCACAAAAACGAGTATTTTCTAGTAGTACTATTTCTTTTGACTTTAACTCTTTACATACATTAATAACGTCCATTCCAACAGGGCTGCTAACAAATTTTATTTCCATATTTAATAGTTTAGATAATACATCTTTTACTGGTAATAAAGATTTTTCAATTTTGTCTTTTTTACTTTTTACTCTACCTAAATGACTAAGTAATATTAATGAGCAGTTATTATCAAGTAAATAATTAATTGTTTTTAAACTTTTTACAACCTTTGTATCATCTAATACTTTTCCATTTTCTATTGGGACATTAAAGTCACATCTTAATATTACTTTCTTATTTTCTATTTTTTCTTCATCTATAAATTTCATAAAATAACCTACTTTTATTTAAACATTTTTTTTGCAGTGCAAAGCATTTGATATGTATAACCATATTCATTATCATACCAACCAACTAATTTAACCAACTGTTTTCCCTCAACTTCAATTATATTTGTTAATAACGAATCAAAAGTGCAACCTCTTTTTTTACCAATTACATCACTTGATACAATTGGATCTTCAGTATATTTTATAGCATCATTTTGATTATTCTTAATTGTTTCATTTATTAACTCTTTTGTAACTGGAAATTTTAATTCTAAAGTTACATCAATCATTGAACCATCAATAGTAGGAACTCGATAAGCAATACCGTCTAATTTACCTTTTAAACTAGGTATAACAAGACCAATTGATTTTGCTGCTCCAGTAGAAGTAGGAACTATGTTATGAGCACTTGCTCTGCCTCTTCGAGAATTAATACCTTTTTTATGCATATTATCCATTGAGTTTTGATCAGCGGTATATGCATGTACAGTACTCATAAATCCTTTTTCTATACCAAAATTATCTTCGATTATTTTTAAAAGTGGTGCTAAACAATTTGTTGTACAACTTGAGGCGCTTACTATTGTTTCGCTACCAGTAAGATTATCATCATTAACCCCATTAACTATAGTAATCATTTCATCTTTTCCTGGTGCAGATATTAATACCTTTTTTGCACCTGCATTTAAATGTAAGCTTGCTTTTTCAGTGGAAGTAAATGCTCCTGTACACTCTAAAACAAGATCTACTCCTAAATCTTTCCAAGGTAACAATGCCGGATCCTTCTCATTAAACATTTTTATAAATTTAACATTAGATATAACAATGCTATCATCTTTATAAGATATTTCATTTTCGTGGAATGCCCCGTGAACACTATCATATTTTATTAAATAAGCAGCTTCTTCGGCACTCATATCTAAATTATTTATGGCAACAATATCAAAACTAGCATCAGTAATCATTTGTCTAAATGCTATTCTTCCTATTCTACCAAAACCATTAATTGCAACTTTAATCATATTCACTACCTCCTATAAACTCTCTTAAAATTGAATCTTTTGGAACATATTCTCCGCTTATTGTGAAAAAACCATTTAAAAATCTAAGTAATCTTCGTGCTTCATCATAATATTGTGAAGTACTTGGAACTGAATAAAGAAGAGGTTCCACAAAAACTTTCAATATACCTACTTCATAAGATAATGAAGTATTTATTATTTTGTCAGCCTCAGGTATCAAAGGTATAATATATTTATCTTCTCCTATAGTAACCTTTTTAACATTTTTTATAGTGGTTGGCACATCATAACCTCTTGTTCTAAAATCTCTAACTATTCTACGAAGAAGTCTTAAATCATTATTGGATATATAGTTATGTTCATCTATACTAAGTGGAATAAATGGGCTAACATATATTTTATATTTCATTTTATCAGGAATAAATGATAGCATGCCTTTATTAATAGCGTGTAATCCTTCAAAAAGAAGAATGCTATTATCTTTTAACTTTACTTTTTTAGAACTTAATTCTTTACATCCTGTTACAAAATTAAATCTTGGTAATGTAACCTCTTCACCATTAAGAATTTTAGTAACATCTTTTTGTAAATATTCTAAATCTGTACATTCTAAACATTCAAAATCATACTCACCATTAGCATCTTTTGGACTATCGACTCTTTCTTTATAATAATCATCTAAAGAAATAACAATTGGATCTAAACCATATATTTTAAAGTACGAACCAAGTCTTTTAGTAATTGTTGTTTTTCCACTTGATGATGGTCCAGATATCATTACACATTTTATCTCTTTATTTTGAGAAACCTTTTTAGCGGTTTCATTTATTTCAATATTAAAGTTTAATTCACAAGATTTAACAAAGTTTTCTATATTACCATTACATACTTCCTTATTAACATCTTTAATAAAGGGAACTTTCATTATATCAAGCCATTTTTGTCCATTTATATAAGCTTTTATTATTCCGTCATAATTGACATAATTTGGTAATTTTCCATCAGAGTTTTCACTTGGAACCACAATTACCACCATATTATTACCTAAATATTTTATTTCATACTTATTAAGTGTTCCCGTACTGTAAGGCATTTCTGAATAGTAATAATTTACTAAATCATCTAATTCATATAAAATAACTGTTGGATCAATGATATTTCTAACATTATCAGCTTTAACTTTATTTCCTATATCATCATAATAATTGATAGCGTCACTATTTTTTATTATTAACTTTTCAAAATGCAAGTTACTTTTAACTATCTGTTCAACTTTATTCTTAATTAAATCTATATCTTTGTCAGTAAGATTATTTTCACATTCTAAATTAGCAATAATTCCATTAGGTACATTGTAAGAATATTTTACCTTAATATTTGGAAAACATTTTTTTGTAGCAAGTTCAAATATCATTTTAAGCCCTGCTACATACATTCTATTTCCATAAGGATTTGTAATATCAATAAATTTTATAACTGTATTTTTAGTTATTTTTTCATCTAAAGATAAAACTTTACCACCAATTAAAACACCAATAATATTATTAGAGTTACTTTCTTTTACACTTAAATCATAATATGATGAATTATATGGCACTAAAACTTGTCTTCCATCGTTAAATGTTATACTAATATCACTCACATTATCATCCCTTCTATTTTAATAATACTATATTTTTTATTATAAATCTATAAATTTTATGAATAAATTCATAACTTTTTAATTATTATATAATTAGGTGATCAAATGAATATTCCAATGATTTTAAAACAAAACGATAATCATTCAATGACTTATGACTTATATTCTTTATTATTAACTTATAGAATAATCTTTTTAAGTGGAGAAATAAATGATACTTTAGCAAATACTGTAATCGGAGAACTTCTTTATTTAGATAAAGAAGATAAAAAAGACATCTATTTATATATTAATTCACCCGGAGGGGCTGTTACATCTGGCCTTGCAATATATGACACAATAAATTTTATAAAAAGTAATGTTATTACTATTGGAATGGGTTTATGTGCAAGTATGGGTGCGTTTTTACTTTCAAGTGGTAACAAAAGATATGCACTAGAAAATACTGAAATTATGATTCACGAAGTACTCGGTGGTTTCGAAGGAAGTGCTAGAAATATAAAACTTCAAAGTGAGAGAATAAACAAAATTAAAGAAAAAATAAATAAAATTATGGCAAAGAACACTAAAAAAACTATTAAACAAATTGAAAAAGATACAGGTAAAGACTATTATATGTCTTCAAAAGAAGCAAAGGAATACGGAATAATTGATGATATAATAAAAAAATAATTATTCACCCATACGAATAATTACTTCATCATCTTTTGAATATAAAAACTTTTCTTTGGCATATCTTGCTAAATATTCAGGATCATTCATTTTAGTAACCTCTGAAGTTAAGGATTTTTTTTCATCTAATAACTTCTCGTACTGAGTATTTAGTTTTTTTGTTTCTCTTTTATTGTTGACTATAGTCACAAAATCTTTATATGTTGACACACCTAAAAATACTATCAAAATTATTATGTTAAAACTAATAAAAAATAATCTTTTTTTCTCCTTTTTAGTCTTCATATTACCTTCCCTATTTTATATATAGTTTAATTTTGTAAATATGTCAATACTTTTTCCTTTTATTTTTAAAATATTTACAAAAGTTTACAGCTCTATTCTTAAACTTATAAGCAATATAAAAACCTAAAACTATTGGAATTAAATAATATATATGAAAACATCCATAATTAATTTTATATATTATAAGTAAATATATCATCCCAAAATCAAATGAAAATAAAAGTGTTATTAAAAATTGAAAAATAATAGAAAATTTTTCAAATAATTTATAATTTAAAAGAGACAAAATTAAAAAGATAACTCCATAAACCAAACTAATTAATAAAACAAAAATAATACTTAATGGGCTCATTTAAATAGCCTTGCTATAATACTTTCTTCTTTTTTATTAGTTTTTTCTAAATATACATAACTATTTACTTTTCCTTTAATTTTAATTACTCCATTTGTAGTATCAAGATTTAATAATTCCATATTTTCGCCTTTAATATGAATAGGTCCCATAACACTTTCAATGATAAATTCCTTATTATCAAAATTTATAATCTTTTTTATGCCCGTTATATTTAAAATACATCTATCAATCATTTTTACTTCATGATTATTATTTACTATTTTATCATTCATATCATCACCAATTAATTATATGAATTAAATAGGTAAATATGATTTTTACCAATTAAAAAGAGCCGAGGCTCTTTTCTTAGTTATTCTTCACTAGATGAAGGATTATTATATTCTTCTAAAATTTTATCTTCGAACATTTTTCTTGTTTCTGCATTAATTGGATGACAGATATCTTCATAACGCTCGTCATTTACCTTTTTACTAGGCATAGCAATAAATAATTTTTCATCGCCTTCAATAATACGGATATTTCTTACAACAAAGCAATCATCAAGTGTTACTGTTGCATATCCTTTCATTCTAGATCCTTCTCTTTCAGTTTTGTGAACTTTTACTGATGTAATTTCCATTTACTCACCACTCCTTTATTATTTATTCACAATTTAATTGTACCTTATTAAAACATAAATAGCAAGAGAAATTTATTAAAAATATGTAATTTTTATGTCTTTTGTAGCAATATCTCGATATGCAAAACTCTTCTCCTCATTATTAATAAGTATTGTAAAAATATTTGGATAAGTTTTATAAATTGTGCCTTCATAAAAATTAATTTTATTACGAAGACCATAAACCGTTATTTTAACATTTTTGCCAATGGATGAAGAAATTTTTTCCTTTATTATATCTAAATTCATCTTGGATACCCCACATACATTAAACCATTTGTGATAATTCCTCCCATTCCATTCGAACCATATTTGGTTTTTTCCAATAATTCTGGTACATTAATTTGAGTATTAGTTTTAGTAAGTGCAATAGTCGAAGCAATTATAGCAGGATCTAAAGCATGAATATTAACTCTTTTAGGACTCGAAGCAAAGTTAGCACCTGCTTTAATTAAATCTTCATAATCACTTTGACAAGCACCGGCTATAATAACTAATCTTTCATGACTTTTTTCATAATTTCGTGCTTGTTTAATAGCTTTTACAAAATTTTTTGAGTTTTTATAATTATTTATATCATTTTTATTTCCTTTTTTAGCATAATACGCATCATGTCCAGTTATTACTAAAATATCTGGTTTAATTTCCTTTAAAAGAAGTGGAATTTGTTTTGCTATATCATTTTCATTTATTTTTTTACCTACGGCATAAATTTTATTTGTTTTATAAAACTTTAAACATTTTTCTAAATATTCATTGTCTCCATCAATATGTAATATTTTACCCGGCAAATAAAAATAACTTGTTCTATCATTATTAATGTCTAATTCTATAAAAAAATCATCTGGTTTTTCATCTGTTTTTACTAAATCAAAAATATCACTATCAGCATAAAGTCTATCATAAACTCCCTTTAAATATACTATATCTTCGCTTATTGATATAACTTTAAAAATAATATCATTATTATGACTTTTTCTTGTTACAAAATCTCCTTTTTCTATATTCAAAATATCACCATTAAAGTTTATTCAAAATAAAAAAAATTATTAATCCAATTTTGAAATTGCATTAATAATTGCTATTTTTCCATATTCATAAGTAAGTGATCCTTGTTGATAAACTGTAAATGGTGGTTTTATTGGGCCATCACAAGAAAGTTCAATTGATGAACCTTGTGTAAATGAACCACTTGCCATAATTATTTTATTAGAATAACCAGGAATATCTGATTTTTCAGGTATAACATTTGAATCAATTGCACACATTGATTGAATACTTTTAACGTATTTTACCATATCATTTTCATTATGAAATGTAATACACTGAACAATATCTACTCTATCATCATAGTACTTTGGTTCTACATCATAACCTTTCTTTTCAAGAAGATAACTAGTAAGTATTGCAGTTTTTAAAGCAGAACCGACTACAGAAGGAGCAAAATATAAACCTTTTAAAATATCTTTATTTGCGCCTAAAGAAGGGCCAACATCTTTACCTTCGCCAGGAAGATTAAGTCTTTCACCAGCTAGAGTGCAAAGATCTTTTCTTCCAACAATATAAGCACCATTACTTGCTATTCCTCCACCTAAGTTTTTAATTAATGAACCAGCAACAATATCTGCACCAACCTCTGTAGGCTCTTTTGTACTAACAAGTTCACAATAACAGTTATCAACCATAACAATACTTTTTGGAGATAACTCTTTAATTAATTTTATTACTTTTTCAAGTTTTTCAATACTTAAACTTTTTCTTTGTGAATAACCTTTTGACCTTTGAATTTCAATTACCTTATAAAACTTATTTTTTAATTTTGATTTAATAGTTTCGTAATCAAAGTCATCATTAATTAAATCAATTTGCTCATAATCTATGTTAAAGGCTTTTAAAGAACTTTGATTTTCCTTTATTCCGATCACTTCATCAAGTGTATCATATGGTTTTCCTGAAATAGATAAAAGAATATCATTTGGTCTAAGTAAAGCAAATAAACAAACAGTTAAAGCGTGAGAACCTGATATAAACTGATTTCTAACTAAAGCATCCTCACATTTAAAAATATCTGCATATATTCTTTCGATTTTGTCTCTACCATTATCTGCATAACCATAACCAGTGGTTATATTAAAATCATTTTCCGATACTTCTTCTTTAATAAAAGCATTAAGAACCTTTTGAGAGTTAAAATAAGTAGTATCATCAACTTTATCTAAATACTCTTTTATATCTTTTTCAATATCTAACATATACTTCCTCCATCAACTCTTATAACTGCGTTATTTATATAGCTTTCATTTGCTACAAAAAAAACAACATTTGCTATTTCTTCAGGTTTAGCAAATCTTTTAAGTAAAATACCCTTCTTAATGCCTTTTATCTGTTTTGTAGATAATTCTTTAGTTTGATCTGTTTCAACCCAGCCAGGACATATAGCATTTACCCTAATTTTTGGAGCAAAAGTTTTTGCAAAATTATGAGTAAGAGAAATTACACCAGCCTTCGAAGCATCATAATCTATACTTTCTGGGTAATATGTATCAATTCCATTAGTCGAAGAAATGTTAACTATACTCCCGCTTTTCATTAATTTTGATATATATTTTGTAACCAGAAATGTACCATTTAAATTAACATCAATAACCTTTTTAAAATCATCATAAGTTTTAAAATCTAAAATCATATCATTACAAATACCTGCGTTGTTAACTAAAACGTCTATTTTTCCAAATTTATCTTTAATAAAACCAGACATATTAATAACATCTGTTTCTTTAGAAATATCACACTTAATAGTTTCACATTTAACATTATATTTTGTAATAATTTCTTTTTTTAAGGATAATGCTTCATTTTCACTATTTAGATAATTAATTATTACATCAAAATTATTCATCGCAAATTTTTTTATAATTGATGCTCCTATTCCTTTTGATGAACCAGTTACTAAAACAGTTTTTCTCATAAAAATCCCCTTTCAAGCAATTTGTATTATATAATATAAATAATTAAATAACAAGAAAAAGTGCCTTTAGCACTCTAAACTTTTAAAAATCTCAATAAATATATCTTCACTAATTTGTTCAGCACGAGCACTCTCAGTTAATCCATATTTATTTAATACATTCATTATCTTTTCATAATCATAAGAAATAATATTATTCTTTAAAGTTTTTCTTTTATGAGAAAAACATTCTTTAAGAAAACTAAAATATATTTCTACGTTAATATTAGGTACTTCTTCTTTTAGATACAAGGAAATAACTTCACTATCTACCTTTGGTATTGGATCAAAATTATTTTTACCAACAAATATTTCTTTATTTACTTCATAATAAAAATTTAAAAATAAAGTAAAATAACCATAATCCTTAGTATTAACTTTGGCACTATATCTATCAGCGACTTCTTTTTGAACCATAAAAACCATTTTTTGAGCTTTAATACTATTAATTAAATATTCTAAAATTGGACTTGTTATATAGTAAGGTAAATTACCAACTACATAAATATTTTGATAATTTTTAGTAATTTCTTTAAAATCTACCTTTAAAATATCTTCATATATTATTTTACATTTTTTACTTTGATATTTATCTAAATAAACTTTTAAATCTGTATCAATTTCAATACATACTAAATCACAATTTTTTTTTATTAAATATTTAGTAAGGGCACCTCTTCCAGGTCCAATTTCAATAATTAAATCATTTTCATTTGGATTTACTAAATCAGTTATATTCTTAATTATTTCTTCATTTTTTAAAAAGTTTTGACCATAATTTTTTTTAGCTTTCATTATTCCAACCACTTCTTAAAACATCATAAGTTGCGTTAAATCTTCCGACAGTACCAATAGCATAATCATAACTTGGAGAAAGTAAATCTAAATCATTACCTGGAACACCTCTATCAAGAACAATTGCAATTATTGGTTCACTTGATATTCTTGGAGCATCAAACTTAACAATTGATCCACAAGGTAAATTTGCACTCGAAGCAACTATATTTACAGTACCATACTGACTATCAGGATAAGTAGTGGTGCCATCTTTTATATTGTAACTACTCATACAAGCTAAGGTTCCTCCACATAAAGGACAGTTAAAAATATAACCTGTAATTTGTCCATTAAAAGTATCTTTTGCACTATATAAAGCATCATAATCAAATTCATTTATTTTTAATGCCATAGCAACTTCATCAATAGTTCTATTCGGATTATTATTATGAACTCTAGCTTCATAAATAGGACTATTTGTAAAAGTCATAAATACTATAAAAACTAATATTAATAATTGAATAACTTTTATTACTTTCTTCATACTATCCTCTTATACAAAGTATTATAGCATATAAACCTTTCAAAATAAAGAAAAAGTATATAATCATTTCAAATCATATACTTATATTAAATAATTTTTTTACGTTAGAATTAGTTATTTTTTCTAATTCATCTATTGAAATATTAAGACTTTCTGAGACAAACTGGGCAATATATTTTATATTACCAGGAAAGTTTATCTTCCCTCTAAAAGGAACCGGTGATAAATAAGGACTATCAGTTTCAAATAAAATATTTTGAATACCAATTTTTTTATATACGTCAATTAATTTACAATTTTTAAAAGTAATTACTCCATTAACGCCTAGATAAAAGCCTAATTTTATATATTCTTTGGCCATCTCTAAACTACCGGAAAATGAATGAATTACTCCCGTAACTTTATAGTTTTTTAAAATATTAATAGTATCATAACCAGCATCCCTACTATGAACTACGACAGGTAAATTATATTTTTCTGCAAGTGATAATTGTTTTTCAAATACAGTAATTTGTTTTTCTTTATTAAAACCATCATAATGATAATCTAAACCTATTTCACCAATACCAATAACATTTGAATTATTAAGTTCTTTTTCTAATAAAGAAAAATCTTCTTCAGTGATATCATTTGCAAATTCTGGGTGATAACCTATAACAGCATAAATACTGTCATTTTTAATACTTAAAACTTCTTGATTAGTACTTTTATCACAACCAGCGTTTATACATATATTAATACCATTATTTTTAGAGTTTTGAATAATCTTTTCAATATCGTCATAATACTCTTTATATAAATGACAATGAGTATCTACAAACATTATTTTTCAATCCTTGCAAATAATACTTCAGGTGTATTAACAGTATTTGGACTTTCATAATTACCAAATTTTTCAATGGTATCAAATGAAGTTTCTTTAGTATTAATTTGTTTAAATATTTTTTCAGCAGTAGTAGGTAAAAATGCTTGTAATAAAACAGTGCCAATTCTTATACACTCTAATAAGTTATAAAGAATGCATTCAAGTCTTCCTTTTTTACTTTCATCTTTTACAAGTATCCAAGGAGTAACATCGTCAATATATTTATTACATTTTCTAAATAAATCAAATATTTTATCTATAGCATTTGAAAGTTCTAAATTATCTACTAAGGTTGTAACATTTTCTTTTAAAGATGTAGCATAATCTATTAAATCTTTATCTATATCTTCATAAATTTTAGTATTAGTAACTTTACCGTCAAAATATTTATTAACCATACCAATAGTTCTATTAACAAGGTTTCCCAATATATTTGCCAAATCGGAATTAGTTCTTGTTACAAGTGCTTCCTCGGAAAAATTACCATCACTTCCAAATGGTACTTCACGAAGAGCATAATATCTTACAGCATCAACTCCATAGGCATTAATATATTCTCTAGGGTCTTTGTAATTACCTAAACTTTTTGATATTTTTCCTCCATCAATAACTAGCCAGCCATGGCCAAATACCTTTTTAGGTAAAGGTAAATCTAGTGCTTTTAACATAATAGGCCAAATAATAGTGTGAAATCTTACTATTTCCTTACCAACAATATGTAAATCAGCTGGCCAATATTTTTTAAATAAAGTATCATCATCAGTTAAATAACCCAAAGCGGAAATATAATTTGATAATGCATCAATCCAAACATATACAACATGTTTTTCGTCAAATGAAACTGGAACACCCCATTTAAATGAAGTTCTTGATACACATAAATCTGAAAGACCTGGTTTAATAAAGTTATTAATCATTTCATTTTTTCGCGATGTTGGTTCAATAAAATCTGGGTGACTATCTAAAAACTCCTCGAGCCAAGCTTGATATTTAGAAAGTTTAAAGAAATATGCTTCCTCTTTTACTTCATGAACTTCTCTATGACAATCAGGACAATTACCATTTTCATCAAGTTGAGTTTCTGTCCAAAATGATTCACATGGAGTACAGTAAAGTCCTTTATATTCTCCCTTATAAATATCTCCTTGATCATATAACTTTTTAAATATTTTTTGAACTACTTCTTCGTGCTCTTTATCTGTTGTTCTTATAAATTTATCATAACTGATATTTAATGATGCCCATAAATCCTTGGCATTATCAACTATTTTGTCTACATATTCTTTTGGGGTTACTCCACATTCTTTGGCTTTCTTTTCAATTTTTTGACCGTGTTCATCTGTTCCAGTTAAGAAAAATGTATCATAACCTGATAACCTTTTAAATCTTGCAATTGAATCAGCAATTATAGTTGTATAACAATGTCCTATATGAAAATTATCAGATGGATAATATATAGGTGTTGTTATATAAAATTTTTTATTTTCCATAAATCCTCCTTAATTATTAGTACTTCCAATACCACCAGTACGTTTTTGATTATTTTCTTCGCCACAAGTTAAGTATTTAATAATAATTCCTTGAGCATAGGCATCACCTTTATTTATTACAAAATCTTTTGTTCCTTCATTTTGAAGTGCAACATACATATGACCTTCATTAGATTCATTATTATAGTAATCAGCATCTATAACACCTACTTGATTACATAATCTAATATTATATTTAAAGCCCATTGAACTTCTTACAACTATCAAAAGTACTTCATCATCTTGAAGTTTTACTTTATAGCCTGTAGGTATTTTCTTTATTTCACCAGGTTTGATAGTAATATCTTCGAATGCAATAAAATCATAACCAGCACTTTTGCTAGTCTTTCTAATAGGTAAAGTTATACTTTCATATAATTTTTCATCATCCTTAACACTTTTTTTAAATTCCTCAAAACTTATTTTTTCAAATCCTCTTTCCATTTCCACTCCTCTTTTCTAAAAAACAAAAAATCACGAACTAAAGGACGAATATAATCCGCGGTACCACCTTAATTCATGATTTACATGCACTTTCTAATTATAAGGTAATTAACCATTAAACTCAAAGACTCACAATATAAATCGTTATTACTTAATTCCACCAAACTTAAGCTCTCTATAAATGCAATTTATAAATCTTTCTTCTCCACATTTAATAAGTCAATATTACCATAATTTTTATCGGTTTTCAATAAGTTTTAATATAATATTTGTAAGAATTTTTTCTTCATTTGTAAATACTGTTTCCTTTGCAAACATAAGTAAACCCAAGATATCACTTTCCACTATTATTGGATAAATTACAAAATATCCACTTATTTTATTAATAGTTTCTTTATTAATACTCTCATGTTTTTTTCTTTCTTTGATAAGTTCAATTAATGTATTATCAATATTCTTATTTTTAAAATCGCCCTCAGTAATAAATCTTTCTTTATTAGTTACAAATACCTTAATATTTAATTTTTCATTAATAATGTTTACAATATTATTTGAATAATTTAAGATATTATCACTTTTTTCATATTTTTTTAAAACTATTTTCATATTATCAATAAATATTTCTAAATCATCATTACTATGTATACTAAGTACATTACGAATTTCTTTTGGAATTACTATTCTTCCTAACTCATCTATTTTTCTTACAATACCTGTACTTTTCAAAAAACACACCTCATATTTAGTGTGTTTTCTTTTTTATAGATTATACTAATTAATTGTATTAAGTAATCTAACAATATATCTTATAAAATGTTCTTTTAAATTTGCATATTTTAATGTAATAATTATTTGATTATGTCTAAAGGCAAATGAAAAATTTCTTGAGATACTTAAGGCATTAAGTAATAATTTATCTCCTTTAACTTTTGATGATAACTTTTCCGGTAAAACTATTTCTATAAATCTATCGGTTTGTCTAATTTGCGTAATATTATATTTTTGAGCAATCTTTTCGAACCATTCTTCATACATATAATCTTCCATTTCAAGAGTAATTTTACCAAAACGGTCTTCAAGAATGTTTTTAATTTGCTGCAACTTATCATAACTATCAATTTCATTTATCATTTGATGAATTTCTATCTTAATATTTTCATCATCAACATAACTATCATCAATGTGAGTATTTATATTTATTAGTGATTGTTCATTTTTACTTTCTTCAACAGGTAATCCCTTTACTCTTTTAAGTTCATCCTCGATCATTTTAGTATACAGTGACACACCAACTGTATCAACAAATCCTGCTTGTGAAGAACCAAATATATCTCCAGAACCACGTATTGATAAATCACGCATTGCAATTTTATAACCACTACCTAAAGCAGTAAACTCTTTTATTGCATGTAATCGCTTAATTGCGGTTTCATTTAACATTTTATTTTTATTATAAAGTAAATAAGCATAAGCTATTTTGTCGCTTCGGCCTACTCTTCCTCTTATTTGATATAATTGGGCAAGCCCGAATTTATCAGCATCATAAACTATTAACGTATTAGCATTTGCAATATCAATACCATTTTCAATAATTGTGGTACATAATAAGATATCAAATTTATGCATTGTAAAATCTTCCATAATTTCATCTAAAGCATCTTTATTCATTTGTCCATGAGCACATCTAATTTTAGCCTCGGGTACTAATAATTTTAAAGAATTCATTTTTGACACTAAACCCTCAATATTATTATAAAGAATAAATATCTGTCCATTACGACCTAGTTCTTTATAAATTGCATCTTTGATTATGTAGTCATCCTCACTAGTTACATATGTTTGAACTGGGTATCTATTATTTGGTGCAGTTTCAATTATAGATAAATTTCTAAGTCCAGATAAAGCCATTTTTAAAGTTCTAGGTATTGGGGTTGCTGATAAAGTTAGTACATTAATATCATTTTTTAATTCTTTTATTTTTTCCTTATGTTTAACTCCAAATCTTTGTTCCTCATCAATTATTAATAAACCTAATTTTTTATATTTTATCTTGTCATTAAATAATTTATGAGTTCCAAATACAACATCAATACTTCCATTTTCTAAACCTGTTAGTATGTCTTGCTCCTCTTTTAGGGTGGTAAACCTATTATAAAGTCTTATTTCAATGGGCCAAGATGCAAATCTTTTTTTAGCAACATTAAATTGCTGTTTTGATAATATCGTTGTTGGACATAAATAAATAACCTGTTTATTATTAAGTATTGCTCTAAACATTGCTCTTAATGCAACCTCTGTTTTACCAAAGCCAACATCACCACAAAGAAGTCTATCCATTGGAATATCACTATCTAGATCATCATTAATATCATTAACTGCATTTTGTTGATCTAAAGTTAAATCATAAATAAATTCATTACCAAAAATTTGTTCTTCCTCAAACCTTTTGTAAGGCGTAGTCTTTGTTTCCAATCTTTTTTGATATAAATCCATTAATTCTTTTGTAATATCCTTTATCTTTGCTTCAACATATTTTCTAGTCTTAAGCCAAGAGGAAGAATTTAATTTATTAATTTTAGGTTTAGTACCATCTTTATCTGAATATTTATAAATATTTTCTATTTTTTGAACTGGTATATATATTTTATCATTTCCCTCATAAAGAATTTGAATATAATCTTTAGTTATGTTATTACTTGTCAAACTAACAAGACCATTGTAAATACCAATTCCATGATTTATATGAACAACATAATCACCTTTATTAAGTTCATTATAATCTACAATCTTTTTACCACCATATAAGTTATTTTGATATTTATAATCTCTTTTTATATTATCTATATCAAACTCGCTTATTATAACATATTTACCTATAATAAAACCGTGATTAATCTTTTTCTTAATAATATTTACATTTGTAAAAAGTTCTCGAATCTTTTTAATTTCATTATCATTTGATAAATAAAAATAAATATCTTTTCCTGATTCTTTCCATTTAATAACATTTTCTTGCAAAAGAGGAATATCATTATTAAAATTATCAATACTTTGAGTAACTATTTCAATATCAGACTTATCAGTTTTAAAATGATTTAAAGTTAAAACATATTCTGGATTTATTTCATCAAGTTCATATAAAAGTTTTTCATGTTTATCACTATGCTGTTTATAAGCGGTAATGTCTTCACAAATCTTTTTATAAGAGGCATTAATTTGAGGTAAGTCCACATTTACTAGAGTTGCTTTATTAGTATAATCATAAATTGAACTTGTTTTATTTGTATTTATTTCCACGATTGGTTTAAGCATTATTTCATCAATACTGTTAATCGTCATTTGTGTATTTTCATCAAAATATCTAATACTACTTACTACATCATCATCAAACTCGATTCTAATTGGATGTTTTTCATTTATTAAATAAATATCCACAATCATTCCACGAACAGAAAAGTCTCCTGAAGCAGTTGTTAAGGCATCTTTATTATAACCAAATTCAAATAAAGTATCTAATAGTTTCTTTCGAGGTAAGTTATTACCAACTTTTATTAGCATCTTGCTTTGAGAAAATTCTTTATTATTAGGAAGTAGCATTAAGTAGCCCATTAAGTTACAAATAATAATATAATTTTTTGAACTTAACTTATCTAAAGTATTTAATCTAGTCAATTTTAATTCTGGGGAAGATGCTACCACATCAGATATAAATTCATCCTTTAAAAATAATAATACATCATCACTATATGTTTGAAATAGATTATAATAATTATTTGCTTCATAAATAGAACTGACTAAAAAAATGATATTCTTTTTTTGCTTTTTAAATAAATTTAACACATAAAAAACATTTAACTCGGAAGTTAAACCACATATAACACTATTATTTTTATAAACAAAAAAATCATCTAGAAAATCCATTTTATTCTCCATTTGAATTATATTTATTCATACACACTGTAGTACCATCACAAATAAATGTATTAATCATTTCTTTAAACTTGTCATTTTGTAAATAAGTTATTTCCTCTTTTGATAAATTACCTAGAACATAATCTTTTTGATCTGAAGAAAACTTTCGACCAATACCCACTTTTAAATGAGTAAAATTAGTTGTTCCTAAAGAATTTATAATTGATTTAATACCGTTATGTCCTCCTGCTGAAGAGTTATATTTAAATCTAACGGTTTTTTCTGGTAAATCTAAATCATCATGAATTATTAAAATATCTTCAGTTGGAATTTTATAAAAATTAACCACTTTTTGCACTGCTAAACCTGATAAATTCATAAAAGTTAATGGTTTAATAAAAATTACTTTTTCATTATTAATATTTTTTTCTAAAAATTCATAATTATCTTTAGTATGCCATTTTTCACCATTAAAATAACTATCTAAAATAATAAATCCAACATTATGTCTTGATTTTTCATATTCTTTACCAGGATTACCTAGTCCCACGATTAACTTCATTACTTCCTCCTTTAAAAATATTTTGATATGTTTGCATATTTTCTATATTAACTACATCGTTAATAATAACGTGCTTTTTAGAATTTTTAACAGCCTTCACGATTACTAAAGATGGTGCTCTGTCTTTTTTTGTTTTAATTAACTGAATTTTTTTTATACCTATATTATATTTATTTCCAAGTATGATTAGTTCATCTAATCTTTGTGCTCGATTAACTATATAAATAGCCCCTTTTGATGATAAAGCATAATCTGCAATTTGAAATATATTTTCTAATGTTAAGTATACTTCGTGTCTAGCAATAGTTTTTTCTTCTTGAAGATTTACCATATTACCATTGTATTCAAAGTAAGGTGGATTACAAACTATAGTATTAAAATAACCTGAATCATAAAATTTATTCAAGTTTTTTGCATCATCATTAATGATTTTTATTTGCTTTGTAAGATTATTTTCATCAACTGACAATTGTGCTAAATATGCAATTTTCTTTTGAATTTCAAACCCTATAATATTATTTTTGGTATATTCTGCCAAAATAAGTGATACAGCTCCATTTCCTGTGCAAATATCTAATATATTTCCTTTTAAATCTTTTCTATCAACAAACTCGGCTAATAAAATTGAATCTATTGAAAACTTAAAAAAATCAGTATCTTGATAAATGTATCGATTTTTATAATCATATAAATCATTTTTTACTATCATTTATAATCTCTTCTGCATCTACTAAAATCTTTTGTTCATCAACAATTATTTTATACTTCTTATTTAAAATATCAACACCAATAACTGTAGCATCTTTTCCTTTGTATTTAATTATACTACCTACAGATTTTAAATTTTTTCCACATTTAATATATTCATCATCTTCATAACCTAAACAACATAAAAGTCTTCCACAACAACCATTTATTTTTGATGGGTTAAGTGCTAAATTTTGATCTTTTGCCATATTCATTGTGATAGAATCGAATTGATTTAAAAAATTTGAACAACATAGTTTTCGACCACAAACACCAATACCACCAACTTGTTTTGCTTTATCTCTTGCTCCTATTTGACGAAGTTCAATACGTGTTCTAAATTGACCAGCAAGTTTTCGTGCTAGCTCACGAAAATCAACTCTTTCTTCAGCATAAAAATTAAATAGAAGTTGCGCTCTATTTAAAGTATATTGAGCATTTATTATATTCATATTTAAATCTAACTCTTTAGCAAAATTTCTTGCTTTTACTAATGCAAGTTCAGCATCTTTTATATTAGTATAGAAATTATCTTGATCTTCTTTTGTGGCCTTTCGTAAAATCTCTTTTAAATCATCAGTTTTTAATGAATCAACAATCTTTACGATTTTAGCATATTGTTCACCTTTATCAGTATCAACAATAACTTCGTCATCAATTTCAAACTTTTCTGAACTTTTAAAATAATATAATTTATTATTTCCTTTATATATTACTGCATAACTATTCATTTACTTCTCCTAACTCTAGTGTTAATCCACTTAATAACAAACTTAAATTAACATTATATTGTAATTTATACAAATAATCGTTAATAATAGTAAGCTTTTTAAGTATTTTACTATTCAGGACATTATTTGTAAACAATTTTTGATGGTAACAATCATATAAAACCTTTATTAAGGTAATCAAGTTTGTTTTATCAACATATTTTTTTAAAATTACACTATTATTATATAAAATTATATTAGAATTATCTAGTTCTATTTTGCTTAAAAATTCACTAGCATCATTTAAAACTTGATTATATTCTTCTTTACTTAATCCGTAAGAATTAAAATCATCAGATTCCTGATAGTTTACTTTTAAAATTTCAAGTCTACTTAAAATCGTTGGAGCTATATTTTCTTTAGAATTGGTTATAAAAAAACCAATAATATTATCTTCGGGTTCCTCTAAAAACTTAAGCATGTGATTATAAGCAGAACTATTCATTTTTTCAGGACTTACAATAACATAAATATTTTGAGATGTATATAAAGAACATAAATTAAAAGCTTTTTGAATATCAGATACTACATCTTTTTTTATAGTTTTTTCAGTAGTTTCGATAATTTTTAGACTAGGTAAATAATTATTATCAACTAATGCATCAATATTTTCTATTTCAGAAAAGATATTTTTTACAAAAGTTTTTAAATCAATTAAACATTTTTGAATATCATTTGTTTCAAGCAAATAAGCGTGAGCAAGTTTATTCTCACGATATAAAGTATACAAATTTTCAAATACATTATTTAACTTCATATAAACCTCTTAAATTAATAAATATAATATTACAATACCACAAAGACCTGGAAAATCAAGTAAAGATACAACTAAAATTGAAATTAAATTAATAGGAATAATAATATTTAAAGATGACAGTAATAAATTTACTGCATATAAGATACATATAGATATTATTACTTTTCTAACTACAATAAATAATTTTTTTATCATATTTCATCATTACATAATATGAAAAAAATGGATGTTTATGATATTATTTTTCTATCACTTAATGCCTTATCAAGCGTTAAAACATCCAAATAATCAATTTCAGCACCCATTGGAATACCATAAGATAATCTTGATATTGTTACACCTTTATTTTCAAATATTTGCTTAATATATAAAGTTGTGGTTTGACCTTCAATCGATGAGCGAAGAGCAATTATTATTTCTGGTTTATCTAATTTCTCAATTCTTTTCACCAACGATGATATGTTAATATCTTGTGGAGACACATTATCAATCGGAGAAATTAATCCATTTAAAACGTGATAAACGCCTTTATAATTGCCAGCTTTTTCAAAAGAAATAAGACTTTTATAATCCTCAACTACACAAATTATATTTTTATTTCTATTTTCATCATTACAAATGTCACATATATCCTTATCAGTAAGATTACAACATATTTTGCAAGGTTTAAGTACTTTTTTTGCTTTAATCAAAGTGTTACTAAAGTTATTTAGTTCTTCTTCGGATAAGTCCAATGTTGCTAAAGCCAGTCTTTCAGCACTTTTTTCACCTATTGTAGGATACTTTTTAAAACAACTAATTAATTCCTCTAAAACCTTAGGATACATTAAAATAAACCGCCCATATTAGAGTATTTACCCAATTTATTTTCAGTTTCTTTATCAATTTGTTTTAAAGCATCTTTTACGGCAATTAAAATCATATCAGATAATATTTCTTTATTTTCTTTGTCAAAAGCATTATCATTTATTATATTTACACTTTGAATGTCCTTATCACCTTTAAAAGTGACCTCAACCCATTCAGATTTACCAGTAAATGTCATTGCATCTAACTCACTCTTTTTATTCATAATATCTTTTTGCATTCTTTGTGCTTGTTGCATTATTTGTTGCATATTCATAAAAATATTCCTCCTTAACTTTCTTCAATCTTTTTTTTATTGAACACATCTATTATATCATCATATTCTATATTTTGTGCATTTTCTTCAATAAATTGATATTTTATATTATTTTTTATATTATTTTTATATTTTTCCATTTCATTTAGCCAGTTTTCATTACTTGTAGCAATAAATTTATAATTTGTATTGTTAGATTTATTAAAATCATCTTCGAGCGAACTAATATTTGCATTAATTTCATTAACTAATGCAGTTATCTGAGTTAATAATACGATAATATCTGATGATGCTAAAACTACCTTTGCATCTTCAATTAAACCTAGAATTTTTTTGTTTTCATATGTGTTTAAAAATTCATTCCACTTTTCAGATGATTTAATCTTTTCTTCTTTTGAGGCATTAACAAAGCAGTTATTAATACGAATACTTTCCAAATTAGTTAAATTGTATTCAATTTTTGGTGTTTTTTCAACTATTTTAACATTGGTAGATACTTTTTCTTGATTTTCAACAATAATTTTAGAATTATTAACTTCATTTTTGACACTTGATTGAGTGTTTTTATTAACATTAGTATTAATATAACTTAATAAAATAAGTTCAAGCATACCAAATATATCAACATTTATATTAGTTTTATATAATGATTCTGTTAGTTTAAAACTTAATTCTTGATAAGTGTCATAATCAATATTATCTATTTTTCTATTTAATTTAATATCAACTGCGTGTGTATTTATCTCTTTTATAATTTTTTTTACTAAAGTTTTATAATCAACATTTAAATCTCTACATCTATCAACAAATTTTATAATATTTTCAGCATTATTTTCATTCATATCATCAATTAATGTTTTAATATCATTATTGGATATTGTACCTAAAGTAGAGATTACATCATCGTACTCTACCCTTTTATTAAGTTTTGATAATTGATCTAAAATACTTAGTGCATCACGCATTCCACCATCAGAATAATTAGTAATTTCATCGATTGCTTCATTAGAAATATCAATATTTTCCTCTTTAGATACTTTTTTTAATTGTTCATGAATATCTTTATTAGCAATTTTGCGAAAATCAAGTCTTTGACATCTTGATAAAACGGTTATTGGAACATCCTCAATGTTGGTAGTTGCTAAAATAAATACTACATGTGAAGGTGGTTCCTCTAAAGTTAAAAGTAATGCATTAAAAGCACTTGTGCTTAGCATATGAACTTCATCAATTATATATACCTTATATTTAGATGTTATTGGAGATAGTTTTACATTATCAATTATTTCTCTAATTTGATCTACCCCAGTATTTGAGGCTGCATCTATTTCATATATATCATTATTTAAATTAAAATTACTACAAATTTCACAATTTAAACAAGGATTACCATTTGTATTATCTAAACAGTTAATTGCCTTTGCAAATATCTTTGCAGTACTTGTTTTACCTGTTCCTCTAGGACCTGAAAATATATATGCATGAGAAATTTTATTATTAATAATGCTATCTTTTAGTAAAGTAATAATATTATTTTGTCCGACAATTTCATCAAATGTTTTAGGACGATATTTTCTGTATAAAACTTTATAATTCATTGTACCTCCGTCTCTTTATATATTATACCAATCAATCAACAATTTTACTATCTTTTATTAGCAAAAAAATTATTAATTATTTCATTAAAAAAATTATTATCAATCTCTAATTTTTTATAATTTGTATTATATGTATTAACTTTTTTAAAATTTGAATTCACTAAATAGTATACATTATCAATTCTTGATTGTTTAATAATTTCTTTACACATATCACATGGTTCTAATGTAACATACATGTCATAACCATTTAGTCGCCAATCTTTATTTTTTTTTGCAGCTTTTTTTATTGCTAAAACCTCTGCGTGATTTAATATAAAATTTGTTTTATGTTTTAAATTATGAGATTTTGATATTATTTTATTATTTTTAGTTATAATACACGCAATTGGTACTTCGTCTTTTTTGAATGCTTTTTTGCATTCTTTAATTAAAATATTTAAAAATTTTTCATTCATTTTTAACCTCAAAAAAAGTGCACACAAACATTGATTGATATGGCTGCTTTATTCCTAACCTGACCAGTTTACAATATATTTGTTGCACAAATAAATAATAACAAATTATATAATAATTGGCAAGTATTTTTGACAAAAATTTTAAAAAATAGTCGATTTTTTGGCATAAGTTAGGCAAAATTTAGCCAATGTTTCACGTGAAACATTGGTGATGAAATACATATTTTCTATATATAATAATAAATAAAATTGAGCAAGAAATAGTGTTTTATAATATAGAATCTAATTAGATTTTAAAATTATTTTTGAAATAAAAAGACTGTTTTTTGGCATATTTTAGGGAAATTTTAATCAATGTTTCACGTGAAACATTGGTGATGAAATACATATCTTCATATATAATAAATTAAGTAAACAGTAGTATCTTATAATATGATAATTTAATTAGATTATGACATTATTTTTTTAACAAAAAATGTTATTTTTTAGCATATATTAAGAAAATTTTAGCTAATGTTTCACGTGAAACATTAGGCTCAATATATATACTTTACTTGATAAAACTATTAAACAAAATCTATTTAATATTAAAATCATATAATATAAAATTGTATTATTTATTTAAATATTATAAATAATTTTAACAAAAAATGCTATTTTTTAGCATAAGTTAGGCAAAAAATAAGCAATGTTTCACGTGAAACATTGCTATTATTATTCTTCGCTAGTAGATTCTTCATCAAGATTTTTATCTACAATACTTATTGCAGTTACCTTTTGATTATCTTTTAAATGAATAAGTCTAGTACCTTGTGTTGCCCTACCCAAAGTAGAAATTTGTGAAATAGGCATCTTAATTGTAATACCTGAATTAGTCATTAAAATTAATTCTTTATTTTCATCAGATACTTTTACAGATACTAAATTACCATTCTTTTCAGTAACATTTAATGCTTTAACACCTTTGCTACCTCTTCTTGTTTGACGATATTCTGAAACTAGAGTTTGTTTACCATATCCTAACTCAGTAACAATTAGTATTGTATTAGATTCCTTAACTGTTTCTAAACAAATACATTCACCACCATCAAGATTAATACCTCTTACGCCAGAAGCTGTTCTTCCCATTGTTCTAACTTCATTTTCATTAAACTTAACAAGTTTTCCACTACTTGAACCTAATAATATTAAATCGTTATTAGAAGCAAGCCTTACACCAATAAGTTCATCATTATCTTTTAAACTAATACATATTTTGCCTGAAGTTCTAATATTTTCAAATTCATTTATACTAGTTTTCTTAACAATTCCCTTCTTTGTAGCAAAGAATAGATAATCTTTTGTAGAATCTTTTGAAATTGATACAATGGATGTTACAAATTCATCCTTTAATAAAGGTAATAAGTTAATAATAGGAAGTCCTTTTGAAGTTCTTGAGAATTCTGGAACTTCATAACCTTTCATTCTGTATACCTTACCCTTATTAGTAAAGAATAAAATATGATCGTGAGTAGATAAATTACATGCCTGATCAACGAAGTCTTCATCGTTTGTAGTAATACCTTTAACTCCCATTCCGCCACGATTTTGAGTCCTAAATACATCTGGTTTAGTTCTCTTAATATAACCTTTTTTAGTCAAAACAACCATTATATTTTCCTCAGGTATTAATGATTCATCATCAATATAATCAATAGCTGTCATATCTATATTAGTTCTTCTTTCATCAGCATATTTATTCTTGATTTCTAACATTTCATTCTTAATTATTTCATCAATTTTTTGTGGACTACTTAAAATTGCTTTTAATTCATCAATTAATTTTAATAAATCATTTAATTCAGATTCTATTTTATCTCTTTCAAGTCCTGTTAAACGTTTTAATTTCATTTCAAGAATTGCTTCAGATTGAATATCATCTAAACCATATCTTAAATTTAATTCTTTTTTAGCAATTTCATCTGTTTTTGAGGATTTAATTATCTTAATAACATCATCAATATGATCTAATGCTATCTTTAATCCCTCTAAAATATGAACTCTTGCTTCGGCTTTTCCTAAATCAAATTTAGTTCTACGAATAATTACTTCTCTTTGGAAATCAATATATTTTGATATAATATCTTTTAATCCAAGTGTTTTTGGAGTTAAACCATCAAGCATTAAGAAAATAATTCCGTAAGATATTTGAAATGCAGTATGCTTATATAAATTATTTAAAATAACTTGAGGATTTGCATCTTTCTTTAAGGTAATTGTAATTTTGATACCATTTTTTAAATCAGTATGATAATCAGAAATACCATCAAGAACCTTATTATGAACAAGTTCTGCAACTTTATCTTTTAATTCTGCAGTATTAACACCATAAGGAACTTCAGTGATAACTATAACATTATGTCCTTTTTGTTCCTCGATAACAGCCCTACTTCGAATTGTTATTGTTCCTCTACCGGTATCATAGGCTTTTTTTATACCAGAGTTACCTAAAATAATACCACCAGTTGGAAAATCTGGCCCTTTTATGAAATGCATTAACCCTAATGTATCAATGTCTGGATTATCAATATAAGCAACACAACCATCAATTACCTCACCTAAATTATGAGGTGGAATATTTGTGGCCATACCAACTGCAATACCCATTGATCCATTAACTAATATATTAGGAAATCTACTTGGTAAAACTTTTGGTTCTTTTTCTGTTGAAGTATAGTTATCATCCATATCAACAGTATCTTTTTGAATATCTCTTAAAAGTTCCAAAGAAATCTTGGCAAGTCTTGCCTCTGTATAACGGTAAGCAGCTGGTGAGTCACCTTCGATTGTACCGAAGTTTCCATGACCATCAACAAGCATATAACGCTGATTAAAGTCTTGAGCAAGTCTAACCATTGCATCATAAATTGATGAATCTCCGTGTGGATGGTAATGTCCCATAACATAACCAACTGTAGTTGCAGATTTTTTATGAGGTTTGTCAGGGGTATTACCTTCTTCATACATTGACCATAAAATTCTACGATGTACGGGCTTTAACCCATCTCTTAAATCTGGTAATGCTCTTGATGTTATAACACTCATTGAGTAATCTAAAAATGATGTTTTTACTTCACTAACAATATTATTTTCGATATGCTTATCTTTTTCGTGAAATTCTCCACCGTAATCAATATCTTCGATTAGTTCTTCATTTTCAATATTTTCATCATCTATTGTATTAATATTATCATTATTATCCATTTAAACCTCCTATATATCTAAGTTTTGAACATTAATTGCGTTTTCTTCAATAAATGTTCTTCTTGGTTCAACTTCATCACCCATTAATTTACTAAATATTTCGTCAGCCATCATACAATCTTCAACAACGATTTTACGAAGAGTTCTTTTTTCAATGTCCATTGTTGTTTCATTTAGTTCTTCAGGGTCCATTTCACCAAGACCTTTCATTCTTGTTATTTCAACTCTATTCCTAATATTTTCAGGTAAACTATTTAGATATGCATCTCTTTCCTTTTCATCAAGTACATATTTTCTTGTTTTTCCATACCTTATTCTAAATAATGGAGGCTGTGCGGCATATACGTGTCCTGCCTCAACAATCGGTCTAAAAAAGCGGTAAAATAGTGTTAAAAGAAGAATTCTAATATGAGCTCCATCGACATCGGCATCGGTCATAATTATTATTTTATTATAACGAAGTTTATCTAAATTAAATTCCTCACCAATACCTGTACCAAAAGCAGTAATAATAGATCTAATTTCTTCATTATTTAACGCTCTATCTAACCTGTTTTTCTCAACATTTAATATTTTACCACGAAGAGGAAGTATTGCTTGTCTTAAAGAATCACGACTCTTTTTTGCAGATCCACCTGCACTATCACCCTCGACTATAAATATTTCACATTCATTTGGATCTTTACTTTTACAATCGCAAAGTTTTCCAAAGAAATTTGTAACTGCTAAATCAGTCTTACGAGTAATCTCTCTTGCTTTTTTTGCTGCATTTCTGGCTCTACAAGCAAGCATTGCTTTCTCAACAATTATTTTAGCATCAGCTGGATTTTCCAAAAGAAACTTCTCAAACCCTTCAGAAAAGACATTATCTGCAAGTTTTCTAACTTCTGAATTACCTAATCTTCCTTTTGTTTGACCTTCAAACTGAGGATTTGGATGTTTACAAGAAATAATCATTGTTAAACCTTCTTTAACATCATCACCTGTTAAAGATTCATCTTTATCTTTAAGTAAATTAGCCTTTCTTGCATAATTGTTAATAACTCTCGTTAATGCTCTACGTACTCCTTCTTCGTGTGTTCCACCATCGTGAGTATTTATATTATTAACAAATGAGTAAATATTGTCACTATAACCATCATTGTATTGTAGTGCAACTTCGAAAAATACACCTGAATCTTGACCTTCAAGATGAATAATATCATCGTGAATTGGAGTTTTGTTTTGATTTATAAATTTTACATATTCAGATATTCCACCCTCATATAAAAATGTATCTCCAGTAGTATCTTCTTCATCTCGATCATCTCTTAAAGTTATTCTTAAACCCCTATTTAAAAAGGCTAATTCCCTAATTCTTACTTTTAGAGTTTCATAGTCATAAATTGTTGTATCAAATATTTCTGGGTCTGGTTTAAATGTTACTGTTGTTCCTGTTCTATTAGGTTCACAATCACCAATTTCGTGTAATTTTTCAACAGTATGTCCACCTTTTTCAAATCTAATAAAATAAATTTTACCATTTTTAAATACCTTTACTTCTACCCAAGAAGATAATGCATTAACTACTGAAGCACCAACTCCATGAAGACCACCAGAAACTTTATAGCCTCCACCACCAAATTTACCTCCTGCATGAAGTACAGTATATACGGTTTCTACTGTAGATAACCCTGTTTTAGGGTGAATATCAACAGGTATACCTCTACCATCATCTTTTACTGTAATTGAATTATCTTTATTAACAATTACTTCAATATTTTTACAATAACCAGCAAGTGCTTCATCTATTGAATTATCTACGATTTCCCATACTAAATGGTGTAACCCTTTAACATCTGTTGTTCCAATATACATTCCTGGTCTTTTTCTAACTGCCTCTAAACCTTCAAGTACTTGAATATCCGAAGCATCATAATGTTCTGCCATACTTAATTCTTCCTTTCTATTTGACCATTATTAGCATAATAAATATTACTTTCTTCAAGTAAACTCTTATCAACATCATTAATATCAGTGGTTGTAATAAAAGTTTGAACTTCTTTATTTAACATTTTAATGATGTTATTTATTTTTATACTATCCAACTCTGAAAATAAGTCATCAAGTATCAATATAGGATAACTCCCATTAATTAATTTAATTAAAATTAATTCAGCTAGTTTAAATGATATTATCGCATTTTTTTGTTGACCTACACTACCATATTCCTTTATATTGTAACCATCTAATATAAAATCAAAATCATCATGGTGTACTCCAATCATAGTTTTACGATAATTTAACTCTGTTTTTAAGTTCTTTTTATATACATTTTCAAGATCTTCATATGATTTATTTTTATAATCACTACAATATTTAATCTCTAAATTTCCGTAATCAAAAATATTTTTATAAATAGATGTTAAATTTTTGTTAATATTATCAATAAAACTTTCTCTTATCTTACAAATTTCCATTCCTAAACTAATCAATTTTTGAGTTAATATATTTAAATATTCTAAGCTTCCATTACTATTTAAGTATAATTCTTTTAGATAAGCATTACGATTTTTTAAAATTTTATTATAATCACTTATTAATTTAATATAATTACTATTTATTTGCGATATTTCAATATTTAACAGCTTTCTTCGATTACTTGGTGAATCAATAAATATTTTTGTATCATACGGATTAAAAAGAACAATATTAATTTTAGAAATAAAATCCCCAACTTTTGTTATTTTTTTGTTATCAATGAATAACTTTTTAGAATTTTTGTTTAGTTCAATAAAGTATGTTTTATTATCAACTACTCCTTTTACTAAACAAACATCACTATTTTTTCTTATTAAATTCTTATCATCCATTGTTCTAAAAGATTTACTCAAAGATAATAGATAAATAGCCTCAATTAAATTTGATTTACCAGTACCATTATTTCCATATATAATATTTAAATTATTTGAAAAGTCAATATTTAATTGTTCATAATTTCTAAAATTATATAATCTTAAATTCGATATTATCATTTTTGCCTCTTTTTAACTAAAATCATTAATTTTACCCCCTTACCGGTACTCCTATACATACAACAATTATACCACAAATGAAGGTTAAATTAAAGAACTATTTAATATTTCTTTTAAAAATAGTATCTAATCTAGAAGCTTTAAATAATTGTTTAGTAAAAATGTTATTAGATACTGGTATTACAAGTTTTTTTTTATTTAAAAATGTAATTATTAGTTCTTTTGAATTAATAGAATAATATTTATCTACCTCAATATAATTAATCCAAACACAATTTATATTTTTATAAGAATTTGTTGGAAAGAAAATTAACTCTTTTTTTTCACTAATAATAATTGGTAATTTTGTTGATATACCAAGTAGTGATTTTGCACTATGCATTCTTCCTAAAAATGTGCTTCCATAATAAATACAACTATCATTTATAATGTTGTTTAAAGATCCTTCAATATAAAAATCTATATATTTTTCTACTATTTTAACTTTATTATCTACAGTTAATAATGCTAAAGTATTCTCATTTATTATATATTTGTCCATAATTTCCCCCTGACAAGGATGTTATAACATAAAAAAGACAAAAACTTTGTCGATTTTTGTCTCTTAGTATGTTTTTATTGGTAAAATTAATTCAATTATAGTATCATCATCTACACTATTAATAATTATTGGTTTATCATCACCATTTATAAGAAGTATAATATTTTCACTATCAAGAACTTTTAATGCATCTAACATATATTTTGAAGAATAACTAATTTCTAATTTTTCTTTATTATTTGAATCAATTGTTAATTCTTCTTTACTTTTACTATCTGAAGATGCAGCAAAAAGTGTCATTTTCTTGTTATCAATTACCATTTTAATAATATTTTTATCCTTACTTACCATAATTGTTGAGGCTCTATCAATTGCACTATAGAATTCTTTTAAATTTAAGTTAATCATATAGTTAAAATCTTTTGGAATATAATTTGAAGTGTCTGGGTAAGTTCCATTTAATAAGGCAGTTTGGAATAATATGTTATTATAATGAAATAAAACTTTATTTTTAAATAAATCTATTTCAACATTGTCTTCATCTTTTAAAATGTATACTAATTCATTAACACTTTTACCAGGTATTACTATATTTATATTACTATTTATAGAATCTTTTAATTTAACAGTTTTTTTAGATAATCTATAAGAATCTGTAGCTGTACACTCTAATATATCACCATTTATTTTTAAATTTAATCCTGTAAGAAGAGGTCTTACCTCTTGCATACTCATAGCATAAGATGTTTGATTGATCATTTCTTTTAAAATTTTTGATTCTAAATATATAGTATTTTGACTTTTTTCAAGTGCTATATTAGGATATTCCCCAATATTATAACATTCAATTACATATTCATTTATATCAGAATAAATTTTTATATTATTATTATCAGTTAATTCAAAGTTAATAATTTCACTAGGCATTTTTCTTATTATTTCTAATAAACATCTACTTTGAAGTACTGCTCTACCTTCTTTTTCTATATTTACTATATTTTTTGCTTCAATAGTAGTTTTAATTGTAAGTTCACTATCACTTGCTTGTACCTCTAAACCATCATTAGTTAAGTTTAGTAATATACCATTTAATACTGGTATTGTAATTTTTGTTGATAAAGCTCTAACAGCATTTGATAAAGCCTCAACGATAATATTTTTATTAATTGTAAATTTCATATTTTTCCATCCTTCTTTCTTTTAAAATTAATTATTATGTTTATTATAATGTTTTGTTTGTTGATAACTTGTGAATTACTTTTATTTTAATATACTTTTTTTGATTTTTATTAAAATTTTATCAACATAATTCCACAAAATTATAACTTATTTTTAATTTCTTTAATAGTATTGTTTAATTTTTCATCTTTTTTGATGTCATTATTTATTTTATCGTAAGATGCTGAAATTGTTGAATGATCCCTCCCTCCAAATTCTAAACCAATTCTTTCTAGTTTTTCATCTGTTTCAACTCTACATAGATATATTGCTATATGTCTTGGTTTACTTATATTTGAAACTTTCTTTTTACTTTTTAAATCACTAACAGTTATTCCAAAGTAATCCGCTACTGCTTTTTGTATTTTACTTATGGAGTTATCCGCATAAATATTTACACTTAAGTAGTCTTTTAAACCTTCAATTGCAAAATTTAAATCTATTTTATCAGGAACCATCATTGCTGTATAAGCCATTAATCTATTTATTGTTCCTTCTATAAATCTAATATCATTTTGACAAGAGTTTGCTATATATTCAATAACCTCTTGATTTAATCTATTTTCTAGTGATGTATTTTTGATTTTACTATGTATTATTTTACATCTTAGTTGAAAATCTGGTGGATAAATATCAACTGGAAGTCCCCACATAAATCTACTTCTTAATCTATCCTCAATTTTCTTTAAATCATCTGGAGACCTATCAGAACTTATTATAATTTGTTTGTTTGTTTGATATAAAGCATTAAAAGTATGAAAGAATTCTTGTTGAGATTTGTCAGCACCAACTAAAAATTGAATATCATCAATAATTAATACATCTACATTTTTGTATTTATCTTTGAAGTTTTTAGCATAATTCATTGAACTAATGCCTTTTTCAATACTTGCTATTCCAGTGTAATCCTCAACAAATTCATTACTTGTAACATAAAGTACTTTTTTATTAGAATGATTAACGATATAGTTTCCAATTGCATGCATTAAATGAGTTTTACCTATTCCACTTCGTCCATATAGAAATAAAGGATTATGAATTGAGCCTGGATTTTCCGCTACTGCGTGAGCAGATACTACTGCAAGTCTATTAGATTCCCCTACTACAAACGATTCAAAAGTAAATTTTGGATTTAGGTTTGTAACCCACTCTTCATTAAAATCCTCTGTTACTTCTTTGTTAGGTTTATTTTCTTTTGTTTCTTGCAATTCATCTTCAGTAAAATATTCAATATTAAATGTTTTTCCAGTTATATTAATAAATGCTTTATCAATATATTCTTTATAATTTTCTGAAAGCATACTTTTATGAATATCCATTGGAACAACTATTTTTAGCGTATTACCTTCTAAAGATATTGGTCTAATTTTAGAAAACCAAAGATTATAAACATTTAGGCTAACAACCTGTTCAATTTCCTCTAAAAAGTTTTTGAATAACTCATTTACATCCATACCTTACCCCACATACAAACTTTCCTTACCTACATTGTACTTCATTTTTGCAAAAAGATAAAGAAAAAATTTAATATAACAAGTTATCAACAAAAGTTATCAACATTTTTTCCTTTTAAATACTAGGCTTAAACCACTTATCAACATTATCAACAAAATGATTTGTTAGATATTTTGTTGAAAGATATTTATACTATGTGGAATTTGTTAAAATAAAATTGTTGATAATGTTGAAATCTTGGTTAACCTATTATATTACTTTAAAAATATTGTTGATAATTTGTTAATAACTTTGTTGAAATATATAAAATAATCCAACTTTAAAATTTAATAACAAAAAATACTTGACTATTTGCTTGATTTATAGATATAATAGTAACGCGTAAGAAAAGGAGAAAGTATATATATGAAAAGAACATATCAACCAAATAATAGAAAAATGAAAAAAACTCATGGTTTTTTCTCAAGAAAAAATGGTAAAGTTTTATCAAGCCGTAGAAAAAAAGGTAGAAAAGTTTTAAGTAAATAAAAACCACTTTAAATGTGGCTTTTTTTAAAGAGGTTAATTATGAAAAAAAGAGACATTGTTAAAAGTAGTGAAGAATTTAATAAAATTTTAAATAATAAACAAAGAGTATCTAATAATAGATATATTATATTTTATTATCCAAGTGAGGATGGTAAAAAATACTTTGGTATAAGTGCTCCAAAAAAATATGGAAATGCAGTTTTTCGTAATAAAATGAAAAGAAGACTTAGATCACTTATAGATGAATGTAATTTACTATTCAAAAATGGTAAAAAATATATTATAATTATTAAGAGAGATTTTATAAATTCTGCATATAAAGATAATTTAGAATCTTTAAGAAATTTGATAGGAGAGTTAAATGAAAAAAAATAAGAAATTTTATATCATAGTTTTATTAGTTATAACTATGTTAACAACTGGGTGTGGCTCTAATAGCTATATTAAAGATGAAAAGGGTAAATTAGTAACAAATTCTGAAACTGGACAAAGTTTACAAAAAACTATTTATTGTAAACCTTCAGAAAAAACAGAAATGTATAAGTTATATGAAAAGTATGAAGATCAGATGGAAGTTAAACTTTCAAATTTACCAAGTTGTGATAAATATAAAATAAATTCTAATAAAACAAATAGTTTATGGCAATTTTTATTTGTTAAACCACTTGCATTTATTATTTTAAAAGTAGGTTTATTATTCAAAAATATGGGTATGACTCATGCTTACCTAGGATTATCTGTTATATTAATTGGTTTATTAATTAGAATTATATTATTACCACTTACGATTAAAACTCAAACTCAAAGTGAGAGAATTAAAAAAGCAACTCCAGAAATTCAAAAGTTAGAAAGAAAATATGGTAATGATACTTCTCAAGAAGCAATGATGGCAAAACAACAAGAAATGATGATGATTTATAAAAAGTATCAAGTAAATCCAATGTTAAGTTGTATTATGTCATTAATTCAATTACCATTATTCTTTGCTTTCCTTGAGGCAATTTATAAAATACCTGCAATATACGAAGGAAGAATATTTGGATGGAATTTAGGAACAACTCCAAGTATTGGAATTTTCAAAAATCATCAATATACATTTATAATTCTTGTAGTATTAATTATTTTATCAACTTATTTTTCATTTAAATTTACAATGAAACAAACTGCATCTAGTTCAAGTTTACCAGGTGCTGAAAAACAAACTAAATTTATGTTAATATTTATGACAGTATTTATTGGTTTTGCATCATTAAGTTTACCAACAGCTATTGCATTATATTGGATTGTTACTTATGCATTTATGATTATTCAAACTTATATAATTAAGTTTATAAAAAATGGTAAAACTGATAAAAAAATAAAAAAACAAAAGAAAAGTATTAATGAAAAATTAAAGGTTAAGGAGAATTTGAAGTATGGAAAAAATAAGTAAAGTAGGTAAAAATTTTGAAACAGTATTCGAAGAAATTTTAACAGAAAATAATTTAACTCAAGAAGAAGTTATTTATAAAACTACTGAAATTAAAAAAGGTTTATTTAAATCAGCAAATGTTGAAGTAACAATTTATAAAAAGTCTGATATTTATGATTTTGTAAAAGAATTTTTAAAAGAGATAGTAAATAATTTAGGTCTTGAGGTAACATTTGAAACTAAAAAAGTAGAAGATAGAGTGGTTATTAAAATGTATTCAAACAATAATAATATTTTAATTGGCCATAATGGAAATACAATTAAGGCTCTTGAAAATTTAGTTAGACAAAAAATTCAACTTGAAACAGGTATGTTCTTTATAATTTCTTTAGATGTTGAAAACTATAAAGATAAAAAAATTAGTAGATTAGAAAGACTTGCTAAGCAAACTGCTAGAGAAGTTAAAAGAACACATATTGATGTTCATTTAGAAAATATGAATTCATATGAAAGAAGAATTATTCATAATGCTTTATCGGAATTTAAAGGTATTTCGACAAAAAGTACTGGTGAAGAGCCAAATAGACATATAGTTATAAGTTATATTGGAGAAAAATAGTCAATTTCATTTTGGCTATTTTTTATTTACATTAAATTAAAATAGTGTTACAATAACGCAAGGAAAAGGAGGCACTATGGAAGATACTATTTGTGCTATTGCTACTTCTTTAGGAGTGGGGGCTATATCAATAATTAGATTAAGTGGTAAGGATGCTATAGAAAAAGTTAATAGTATATTTTCTCGTGACTTAACAAATGTAAATTCTCATAGTGTTACTTATGGTCATATAGTTTATAAAAATGAAATTATTGATGAGGTATTAGTTACGGTAATGAGAGCTCCAAAAACATATACAACTGAGGATATAGTGGAAATTAACTCTCATGGAGGATATATAACTTCAAATAAGATACTTGAAATATTATTAGAAATAGGTTGTAAGTTAGCAGAACCTGGTGAATTTACAAAAAGAGCTTTTTTAAATGGTAGAATAAATTTAATTCAATCTGAAGCGGTAAATGAACTTATTAAAGCAAAAACAGATTCAAAAAGAAAATTATGTTTAAATCAAATAGGGGGAAATGTTACTAAAATAATTGATGATATTAGAGAGGATATTGTCAAATTACTTGCTAATATTGAGGTTAATATAGATTATCCTGAATATGAAGATAATCCTATTGTTACAACAAATTTACTTAATGAAAGTCTAAATCATATTAATAAAAAAATTGAAACTTTAAAAAATAATGCAAATTTTGGTAAGATTATTTGTGATGGAATTAATGTCGCTATTATTGGTAAACCAAATGTAGGTAAAAGTAGTATATTAAATAACTTTTTAGATGAAGAAAAGGCTATTGTTACAGATATTGCAGGAACAACAAGAGATATTGTTGAAGGAAATATATCCTTAAATGGAGTAGAACTTAAATTAATAGATACAGCAGGTATTCATGATACTGATGATTATGTTGAAAAAATTGGTGTTAATAAAAGTTTAGAAAAATTAAATAATGCTGATTTAGTTATTCTTGTTTTAGATGGTTCAAAAGAACTAGATGAAAATGATAACAAATTACTAACATGTATTGATAAAACAAAAACAATTATTTTCGTTAATAAAAGTGATTTACCACAAAAAATTAATTTAAATTTAAAAGATAATGTAATTTATGGTAGTGCAAAAGAAGTAGAGGGACTTTCAAAATTAAAAGAAAAAATAATAGATATGTTTAATTTAAATGAAATAAACAAAGATCTAACATATTTATCAAATGTAAGACAAATAGATTTAGTAAAAAAAGCGTATTTATCAATTAATAATGCAAAAAATTCATTAAGTAATGGAATACCAATTGAAATGATTTCTACAGATTTAAAAGAATGTTATGAATTTTTAGGAGAAATAATTGGTAAAACATATAAAGATGATATAATTGATAGATTGTTTCAAGATTTTTGTGTAGGAAAGTAGGAATGATTATGTATGATGTTATAGTTGTAGGTGGAGGACATGCAGGTTGTGAAGCTGCACATATAAGTGCATTTATGGGTAAAAAAACTTTGCTTATCACTTCGAATAAAAAAAATATTGCAGATATGCCTTGTAATCCCTCAATTGGTGGAAGTGCAAAGGGTATTATTGTAAGAGAAATAGATGCTTTAGGTGGTTTAATGGGTATAGTTGCAGATAAATCACATTTTCAAATTAAAATGCTCAATAATTCTAAAGGTCCTGCTGTAAGAAGTTTAAGAGCTCAAGCAGATAAAAAAGTTTATCCAAAAGTAATGCTTGATTATTTAGAAAATACTCCAAATTTAGATATAAAAGAGGGTATGGTTGAGGATTTAATAATAGAAAATAATAATATAAAAGGTGTAATTTTAGAAAATAAAGAAGAAATTTATTGTAATGCAGTGATTCTTACAACAGGAACATATTTAAATGCTAATATTTTAATTGGATCTGAAAATACACCAAGTGGTCCTCATGGAGAAAAAAGAAGTAACAATCTTTCAAATAATTTAAAAAAATATGGGTTTAATATAAAAAGACTTAAAACTGGTACTCCTCAAAGAATTAAAGCTTCAAGTATTGATTTTTCAGTTTTAAAAGAGGAAAAAGGAGATGATACTTATTGGACATTTTCTTTTGATACTAAACCTTTATATAAAATTAATGAACAACAAAAATGTTATTTAGTTTATACAAATGAAAATACTCATAAAATTATTAGAGATAACTTAAAAAAAAGTGCTATGTATGGTGGTTATGCAACAGGTGTTGGTCCAAGATACTGTCCATCTATTGAGGATAAAATAATTAGATTTGCTGATAAAGAAAGGCATCAACTTTTTTTAGAACCAGAAAGTATTTACTATGATGAATGGTATTTACAAGGATTTTCAACTTCAATGCCTAGAGATGTTCAAGAAAAAATGGTTCATTCTTTACATGGATTAGAAAATGCAGTAATATCTAAATATGCATATGCAATAGAGTATGATGCAATAGATGCAATGCAAATTAAACCTAATTTAGAAACAAAAATTATTTCAGGATTATTTACAGCGGGACAAATTAACGGAACTTCAGGTTATGAAGAAGCTGCGGGTCAAGGTTTAGTCGCAGGTATTAATGCTTCATTAAAGTTAGATAATAAGAAAGCAATGGTTTTAAAAAGATCAAGTGCTTATATAGGTGTTTTAATTGATGATTTGGTTACTAAAGGTATTACAGATCCATATAGAATGCTTACTTCAAGAGCGGAGTTTAGACTACTTTTAAGACACGATAATGCTGATGAAAGACTTACTCCAATTGGATATGAAGTAGGTAGTGTATCTAAAGAAAAATATAATAATTACTTAAATAAAAAGAATAATATAAATATATTGAAAGAAATTCTTACAAATAATAATCTTGTAATGAATGAAGAAGTAAAAGAAAAATTTATAGAAAATAATTTAGATATTCCTAAAAAAAATATGAAGTTTATTGAACTATTAAAAAGACCAGAAATATCTATAGACTTTTTAGCAAACTTTATTGATATATCTGGGTTTACTAACGAAGAAAAAGAAGAAGTAACTATTGAAGTTAAATATGAAGGTTATATAAAAAAAGAGTATGAACAAAAAGAAAAATTATTAAAAATGGAATCTAAACAAATTCCTAAAGATATCGATTATAATAAAGTAAAAAATATTGCTAGTGAAGCAAGACAAAAGTTGTCACTTGTTAGACCAGAAACTATTGCTCAAGCATCAAGAATAAGTGGAGTTAATCCTGTTGATATATCACTTTTATTAATATATTTAAAAAAGGAGTATAATAAAAATGATTAGTGAATTTATTAAAAATCTTCAGAAAAATAATATTCCTTATGAAGATGAAAAGTTAACTCAACTAAATATTTATTATAACTTTTTAATTGACTATAATAGTCATACTAATGTAACAGCAATTACTGATGAAAAAGAAGTATATTTTAAACACTTTTTGGACTCTTTAATGGTTTCCAAAGCAGTTAATTTATATAATCAAAATATACTTGATATTGGTTCAGGTGCAGGTTTTCCTGGTATTGTTTTAAAAATTTTTTACCCAGATATTAAACTTACAGTTCTTGATTCAAATAATAAAAAAATAACATTTATAAATATGTTATTAGAAAAACTTAATATTAAAGATATAGTTACTGTATGTGATAGAGCAGAAAATTATATGAAAGATCATTTAAATGAATTTGATATTGTTTTATCAAGAGCAGTTGCTTATGCAGATATTATTACTTCATTATCAGTGCCATTTATTAAGAAAGATGGAGTAATTATTCTTATGAAAGGTAATTATGAAGGGGAAATTAAAGTATTAAATACATATAAAAATGAGCTTAATATTTCAAGTATTGATATTATTAATTATGATATTTTATCAAATGAAAATAATCGCTCTTTAATTGTGATTAAGAAAAATAATGAATCATCAAAAGTTGTTAATTATGCAAAATTACTTAAACAAAGCGAAAATAGAAAGAAGAAACTAAATTTGAAGTAGTTTTTTTTTTATAATAAATAGCGATATATTAAAATTAAGAAATATCAAAAAAACCATAAAGTCTTCTATTTTAGATAGTTCACTGTATGGTTTATTTTATTTATCCTCTCATTTTTTTAGATGGTGATAATTTCCTTTGAATATTTTGAATATCTTCTTTTTCTTTAGAAGATTCATACCATTCTTTACACATTGAAGCCGTAACATAATGAACAAATTCTTTAGATTTTGAATCTGAAAATACAATTCTAATTTCTTCATTTAGTTCGTTCAAAAAATCTTTAATATCATTCAATACAACTCTTTTAGTAAATATATTTCTTAATAATTCCCCAAAAAGTTTAAAATTATCATATATAAATTTTGAAATATGATTACTACCATCACTAAAGTCTATGTTTAAACTTGGCATTGGTTCATATTTTTGTTTAGAAAAGCTAGTATGATTATCAATTGCTTTGGCTTTTTCATTAATTATTACAATATCTTTATGGGCTATCAATCTTTTAATTTCTCTTTTCGAGTATATTTTATTATAATCATAATTAAATTGATTGCTTCCGATAATATCGTAACATACTTGGTACTGTTGCTCCCACCAATCAAAACTTTTATGAAAACCTTCAGTTGTCATTGCTTTATAAGTCATTGTTGTGCGAATTGTGTAAATACCTATATATTCTTTATTATAATATTGAGCAAGCATTTGAAAGTAGTCATTTTCATCAAGATATATATCATAAAATTCACAAATCAAATTGTAAAATTCTAAGTCGTTTAAAATGTTGAAATCACAATTTCCTATTTTTTTTAATAGTTCTATATATATTTTTATGTTTTTTTTAAATTCTTCTGTTTGTTGTTCAAAACTGTATGGTCCAATAAATGTTTGTTCGGCCAAATTAGCGTGCTTTCTGTATTTTTCCATAAACCCTCCTTTCTAAGTATTATACCATATCAATTAAATGTGTCAAATTATTTTTCTTTGCCCTTGAAAAAATTTACAAGATATATTATGATATATATAGTAGAAGAAGGGGCCAATATGAATTTTGATGCTAATGTTTTAAATGTTGCTGTAGAAGATATAATTCCTAATCGATTTCAACCACGATTAGTTTTTGATGATGCTTCTTTAAAAGATTTAGCAGAATCAATAAAAGCTCACGGAATAATACAACCTCTTGTTTTGAGAAGACTAGGGGAAAAATATGAGATAATTGCTGGTGAAAGAAGATATAGAGCTGCAATGTTAGCTGGACTTTCTAGTGTTCCTGCAGTTATTGCTAAAATAGATGATAAAAGTGCCCAGGAAGTAGCAATTAGTGAAAATGTCCAAAGAAAAGAATTAAATCCAATTGAGGAAGCAAAATCTTATCAAGCATTACTAAATGAAGGTTTTATGTCTAAAGATGTTTTTGCTAAAAAATTAGGTATACCTGTATCAGTATTGGATGCAAAACTTAAATTATTATATATGCCACAGGAAGTACAAGATGCTCTTTTAGCGGGTAAAATATCTGAAAGACACGCAAAAACTCTAATGAAAATAAAAGAAAGTAGCGATCAAGTAAAGTGGCTACATGAAATTATAGATAAAAGATTAAATGTTAAAGAGTTAGAAAATGAAATTGCTAAAGAATATGGCGATTTAAATACTTCATTTAACATAGATATTGATAAATTAAAAAGTACTTCAACTGATATTAATGTGCCTCTTATACAGCCAATAAATCCTGTATCAAACACAAATGTAGGACCAATTAATTTAGGAGAAAAAAGACAAAATAAGTTCTTTAATGACCTTGAGGATGAACAGGCTAATATGAGTACTGATGAAACTGCTAATCCATTTCAAAATTCTTATATGAGTTTTGAAAGTGATAAGGAAAGTATAGATAGTTTAGATTTTTTACCTCCAAACTAACTATCTTTTTTTGTATCTATATAATATGGCTCACTACCTTTTAAATAGTAGAATATAGCCATATTTTTTTTATCATTTGTAGTTTGTCCATTAATAGCATTTAAAGGAAGTCCAACAACATTTTCTGGCATTTCATACCAGTTATTTTTACTATCTTTTTGAATATAGGAAATTGTATTTGCCCAAACATTTTTAACTTCTCCTCCAAGTTTAAGTTCAATATTTGAGTTATCATCATAGCCTGCCCATGTCATCATTAAAATATTTTTATTATAACCAACAGCCCAGTAATCTGTGTCTGTTGTTCCTGTTTTAAATGCATATTTTTGATTTAATTTTTCTGCTATATTTAAAGCTGTAGGATAATTATAATCTATAAATGATGAATTTGTTGTACTTGTAAGAAGCTCATTTAAAATATATACATAATTTGGATTTAATACTAAATTATTAGTAGGCTCGTGAGAATATATAACATTTCCTTCCTTATCAAGTATTTTTTCTATAAAATATAAGTCTTTTTTATACCCTAAAGAGGCAAAAGTTGTATAAGCGTTAGCAAAATCTAACATATTTAATTCACTTGTACCCAGTGCAAGAGATACTACATTTTTTAATTTTTCTTTTATACCACATTTTTTAGCAGTGTTTATTAAAGTATCTACGCCTAAAAAAAGATTTGTTTTAACAGCATAAATATTATCTGAATATGCAAGAGCGGCAGCCATTGTTATTTCTTTATTACCATATAAGTTACCATAATTTTTTGGTGCATAGGTTTTTCCATCACTTAAATTAAAAGTTGTATATTGACTTAAAAAAGTTGATGATGAAGTCATACCATTTTCCAAAGCACCATAATACAAAATTGGTTTCATTGTTGAACCAACTTGTCTTTTTGCACTTAATGCACGATTATATTCACTTTTTTTATAGTTTCTACCTCCGGAAAGAGCAAGAACTTTTCCAGTATTTGGATCAATAATAACCGAAGCCATTTCAATTTTTTCATCTTTTATATTAATTCCCCATGAAGCTAATATGCCACTTGTATCATAATCATCTATTAATGTTAATACTCCATTTACGCTTTTTAAATACTCTGAATCTTCTTTTTGGATTAATGCTTTAGCCTCTTCAGCACTAAGTTCTTTTTCTTCTACTGGTTCTTCTTGAATTTTTTCTTCTGGTTTTTTATTTTCTTCTTCTTTTACTTGCTCTTGTTTTGTTTCTTCTTGTTTTGATGTTTCTTTCTTTGAATCTTCTTCTTTTGTTGCTAATGTGTCTTCTTTTTTGCTACTTGTTTGAATATTATTTATTTCCTCATATAGTTTTTTTGTATTTTCCTCTTTATATTTGTTATCAATTTTTATGTTGCTTCCTGGCTCTGTTAAAGCTGTATATATTCCAAAACCTAATACAAAACCTGTTGCTGCTAGTATTGAAAGAATATTTTTTATTATTACATTTTGTGAATGTTTTTTATCATTTGAAATTCTTTCTCCTGAAATTCTGTTCATATGCTCTATTATTTCAGTACAATCTCTTTTTCCAAAAATTCCATCAAGTACTATGTTTATTTTATCTCCATTTTTAAATCCAATTTCAATGCATCTATATATACTAAAGATTATATCAATTATTAAAATAAATAATGCCTTTATTCCAAATGCATAAATACAAGCTAAAGTTGCACATACAGTAAAAATCATCATAAAGGTTGAAAGATGTTTAGTATTAGTTACATATAAAACATCATCTATATTAAATTTGTACTCTTTACTATATTTTTTAAATTTCTTTTTAAAAACCCATTTGTTAATAAATTTATTGCTTCTTTTCTATTTAATCCTCTAGATTCCATATAGAATAAATTTTCTTCATTAAAAGCTCCGATTTTTGCACTATGAGATGCTTCAACATCATATTCTTCAATTAACAATAATGGTTTTATTGTACTATTTAATTCATTTAGTTTTATTATTTCGTTTTCTTGATTTGCGATTGCTTTAATACATCCATTTGGTATTATTGTTGTTACATTTAAATTTAATGTACCATTTTCAATGCATAATCCATCACATTTTATATCACTTGTTGTTTCTCTTATATTATGATTTACTATAACATCTATATTGTCATTGCCACTTGCTATATTTTTTAATACAAATTCTACTTTAGCATTAGTTCCATTTAAATTAATTAAATCATATTCTTTTGTTTCTATATTATGATTTATTTTATTTATATAAAGGAATGTATGCGCTAATAAGGTATATTTATATTTTATTTTTGTTTTTATTCCTTTTTGTATTTCATATAGATTTAATGATACATTATTATCTAAATTAATATTAAATGATACTTTAATATCATCTTCAATAATTATTAATAAGTCAGAATTATCATGAACATAAATTGAAAATTCATCGATTCCAAATCTTTCCATTTTACCATTTTCAACAACAACAATATTTTGATCTAATTCTTTAGTTAATTTATTATTATTCAATATTATTTTATTCATGTTTTTCCTTTTCATCTACTTCATTAGTACTATATAAATTATAACCTTTTTCTTGTATTTTTTTAACTAAAGACATATCACCATTTTTTACTATTTTACCATTTAACATAATATGAACATAATCTGGTTTTATATAATCTAATAAATTTTCATAATGAGTAATCATTAATATAGCTGGTTTATATTCTTGGAAATATTCATTTATGTTAGATGCAACTATTTTTAAACTATCCATATCAAGTCCTGAATCTATTTCATCAAGTAAAATAAAGTTTGGTTTTAACATATACATTTGCAATATTTCATTTTTTTTCTTTTCGCCACCAGAAAACCCTAAATTAATACTTCGATGTAACATTTCTTTATTTATTTTTAATTTATCACATAATCCGTTTATTTCTTTAACAAAACTATATAATTTAAAATCTTCATTATCTCTTAAAGTACTTCTCATCAAATCAGCAGTTGTAACGCCTTCTATTTCATTTGGCATTTGCATTCCTAGAAAAATACCTTTTTTACTTCTTTCATTTACTTTTAAATTTATAATACTTTCATTATCTATTAATATATCACCATTTTTAACTACATAATTAGGATCTCCCATTATAGTTTTTAATAGACTAGATTTTCCTACACCATTTGGTCCCATAATTGTATGGATTTCTCCTGTATTTATTGTTAAGTTAAAATTTTTAATTACTGTTTTATTTTCTATTTCAACTTCTAAATTTTTAATTTCTATTTTTTGCACTTTTCTCACCAAGTAATATTTTATCATTTTTTTTAAACAAATTGAATATAATTATATAAAAAAAACATAATTAATAGTGGATATACGCAGATATTCATGTAAAAAGGACTGAAAATAGTCCTTTTATTTATTGCAGAAATTATTTAAAATGCTGTATAATTATATATGGAGGTAATTATGGATTGTATTTTTTGTAAAATATGTAATGGAGATATTCCTTCTTATACTTTATATGAAGATGATAAAATAAAGGTTTTTTTAGATATTAATCCTATTTCAAATGGACATACTTTAATTATTCCTAAAAATCACTCTGTTGATCTTGATGATACTTCTTTGGATACTATTAATTATACTTTAGCAAAAGCAAAAGATATTAAAAAATTATTAGAAAAAAAACTTAATCCAATTGGTATTAGATTAGTTCAAAATAATGGTACTTTAGAGGAAGTAAAACATTTCCATTTACATTTAATTCCATTTTATAATGATAATAATAAAATGAATGTTGAAGATGTTTATAAAATACTAAATAATTAGTATTTTTTTATTTTAAAAGCTTTTTTTAATTCATATAGTTTTTGATCATATTCATTTGTAGTTATTTTGGCATTTTCCATATTAGTGTCTTTAGAAAATTTAGATGTACTTAAATCAATTTCTACATTATTTGCTTCTGAAAAATCTGCATCCTGTATTAAACAATTTTTTATTGTATCGGTAAATATTACACCACTAAAATTACATTTTTTTAAATTATGATTATATATTTTATTTGGATTGATTTTTACTCCAATTGCTTTGTTAAAATTAGCACTTTCTATTATACAATCATCAAATGGTCCTATAAATACAACGTTTTCTAATGTTGTATAACTTAAATCTTTATTCATTATATTTTGCGGATTAATAATAATTTTTCCTTTTGCTCCAGCAAATGATGCTCCTCTTATTATTGTATTATCAAAATTACCATTTATTTGAGCATCTTTTAAAGTTGCAAAACTTAAGTTTTTAGCTGATATTGTTTGGGGATCAATAAGGGCATTTTTACTTCCAGTAAAGTCAACATTGCAAATTAAAGCTCCATCAAATGATCCTGTAAATATAACTGATTTTGCTTTCATATAGCTCAAATTTTTCAAAAAAACTGTTTGAGGATTAATCTTGACATTTAAATCCGTAAAATCAACTCTACATACATCCACATTATCAAATGATAGTTCTGATAAATCTAATTTATTTAAATCATTAAATCTTAAAAAATATTTATATTTTTGACCATAAATACTTTCGTTATTAAATAATAATAATTCTAATGTATCTTTATTTAACTTTATTTTTTCTGTTCCTTCGTATTCTTCTAACATTGTTTGAAATTCTTGTCTCAAACTATATAATTTTTCCTTTTTCATATATACACTCCTACTTCAATATAACATATTAATTTTAAAAATACAATCAAAAATTAAAAAAAAGAAGCTTTTGCTTCTTATAAATTTGGATAAACACTAACTTGTTTTTTGTCTTTTCCAAGTCTTTCAAATTTTACATATCCGCTTATTTTTGCGAATACTGTATCATCTGAACCAATTCCTACATTTACGCCTGGATAAATTTTAGTTCCTCTTTGACGATAAAGAATAGATCCACCTGTTACATATTCACCATCAGCGGCTTTTGCACCTAATCTTTTTGATTCAGAATCACGGCCGTTTTTTGTTGAACCTTGACCTTTTTTATGCGCAAATAATTGTATATTTAATTGCATTAATTTAAACACAACTCTCGCCTCCTATTTTGATATTGTTTTCATATTGTTTTGATAATTCAGTTAGTAAGTCAATCATATTGTTAATTAGTTTATCTATAACATCACTATGTTTTAAGATAGTTATTATAACATCTTTATCCTCACTATGTTTAATAGAATCTTTATCTATTTTTAAACATGCATTTACTGTTGTAATAACAATCGCACTAATAGAAGCACATACTATATCTTTTCCATAATCATCATAACCTGCATGACCATGACATTTAATACTTTCGATTAACCCATTATTTTTTTTGATATTTACTTTTATCATTACTTATTAATTGATTTAATTAGTATCTTAGTATAAGGTTGTCTATGTCCTTGAGTTTTTCTATATTTTTTCTTTGGTTTATATTTGAAAACTAGAATTTTCTTTTGTTTACCATGTTTTAAAACTTTAGCAACAACCTTTGCTCCTTTAACAGTAGGAGTTCCTACTTTACCATCAACAAATAAAACTTCATCAAAAACAACTTCACTATCTACTTCGTTATCTAGTTTTTCAACATATAATTCTTGGCCTTCTTCAACCATATATTGTTTTCCACCAGTTACAAAAATTGCTTTCATTTACTTTTCCTCCTTCAATAAGACTCGCTTTTGAGGTAATTCATTATAAATATTTCTAACCTCTTCAACGCGGTTGTAGAGAAAGATTTCTACAAACATCAGTATTTTAGCATATTTACTTGGTTCTGTCAAATAATTTAGATAAATATTTTTTCTCTAAGCAATTATTTATGATGTGATAATAATCTCTTTTAAAATTATTTGTGTTTTTTACTCTTTTTATCTTATCAAAATTATAGTTATTTAAATATCTTTCTAATATAAATTTATTTTGTTTGTATTTTAAATTTTTTATTTCTATTATAATACATTTGAATAAGAAGATAGTCAAAATAAATGCAAATAACGTTTTCTTAGTAATTATAAAAACTATAGTAAATAATACTGATATCATTAAAGAAATTATATTAGATATTTTATATGGCATTATTTTATTTAACAATATATTTAATAGTTTTCCTCCATCTAATGGTAGTATTGGCATGAAATTAAAAGAAATTAATAAATAATTTATATTCATTAATAAATAAAATACATGATTGGTTATGAAACCATTAAAATAAAATGTTTTTATCGCAAAATAGAATATCAATTCAAATGTTATTCCTCCAAGTAAAACAAATAATTCTTTGTTTGAATTAACATTTAAATCTTCATTGTATGTGGTTATTCCTCCAAAAGGATATATAGTTATTTTGTCATATTTAAAATCTATCAAAATCGAAAAAAATAAATGTCCTGCTTCATGAATTAATATAGTTATGAGAAGTAAAAACAAATACTCAAAATAGCCAGATAAAAAAGATAAGAACAAAAATATATATGTGGTATCATGGATCTTAACCCTCATTTAAATCAACTGGCTTATCATCTTTAAATAAAGCATAATAGTATTCATCACTAGATGTTCCAATAGTTTCACCAGCTTCAATATAATCATATAATTTAATGTTTTCTTTAACATTACCATACCATGCGTAATATCCATCGCTTTGTTGTACAATTATAGTGTTATTATAGCCATCTTTTTTACCTATATATGTAACTATTCCACTGCTTTTTAATTTAATTGGTTCATTCTCACCAATTATATATTTTACTCCATCTAAATATTTTTCATGTGTTTTATTTTCTACAAATGATACTTTTGTTGTATTGTCATTCTTAAATACAGTTGTAAAATTATTTATAAGTTTATTCACTTTGCTAAAATCATATGTACTATTTAAAACATCATCTATTATAAAGTTTTTAAATCCAGGTGAATAATTTGATATTGTTACTACAAGCATAATGAAAATAATTATTGTAAATAGTTTACTTAATATTTTCTTTAGTATTTCGTTTTTAGGTTTTTCATTTTTATTATTTTTATATTCTTCGTATGTCATAGTAAATATTATTCCATATTTAATTATTTATTCATAAATTCATAGAAACTATAGTATTGATTATTGCCTATTATTATATGATCTACTACTGGAATGGCCATTATTTTTCCTATCTGCATTAGTGTTTCTGTAACTTTTATATCTTCCTTGCTAGGAGTTGGGTCTCCACTTGGATGATTATGTATAACAATAATGCTATAAGCGCTTTCTAAGAATGCATTTTTAAATACTTCTCTTGGGTGAACACATGATGAATTAATAGTTCCTTTGAATAATAATTTATATGATATTAATTTTGATTTTGTATCTAAATACAATGCATAAAAACATTCTTGATATTCTTCTATAAATATATTTTTAAAATATTCATAAATTTTCTTTGAGGAATTTAAAAGTACTTTTTCTTTTTGTTCTATGTAATATACTCTTTTACCTAATTCTAAAGCTGCTAGTAATTCTATTGCTTTTACTTCGCCTATGCCATTAATTTCAGTTAATTTATTTATTGTAATGTATTTCATTTCTTTTATATTTTTAAAGTTTTTTAATATATGATTAGATAACTCTTTTACTGAATAATTTTTAGTACCAGTTTTTAATATAATGCTTAATAATTCTTCATTAGAAAGACTTTCTTTACCATATTTTAATAGTCTTTCTCTTGGACGTTCACTTAACGGAATGTCTTTAATCATTATTTTTGACATATCTTTCCTTTCTTTCAAATAAAAAGACGAATACTCGTCTTTTACCCTCTATTAATTAGATACGCAAAAACTTTTTAAAACACTACTTTTTACAATAAATCACTTATTTTTTCTTCTAAATCAACTACTTCTATACTGTTTACTGCTTCATTGATTAAAGGTTCAAAATCATATTTGTCTTCTTCATTATATATATGTTTTAAACTTGGGTTGATTACTGGATGTCTTGGGACAAATACTGTGCAGCAATCTTCATAAGGTTCTATTGAAATATCATATGTATCTATATTCTTAGATATTTCTATTATATCTAGTTTATCAAATGAACAAAGTGGTCTTAATATTGGATAATTTGTTACATCATTAACAGCTAATATACTTGATAAAGTTTGACTAGCTACTTGACCAACACTTTCTCCATTAACTATTGCTAAACAATGTTTTTTCTTTGCTACTCTTTCTGCAATTCTATACATCATTCTTCTCATAATAGTTATTAGATAGTCTGGATCTAAATTCTTATATATTGTTTCTTGAATCTTTGTGAAATTTACAACTAGTAACTTACCACCACTATTATATTTTTCTAATTTTCTTGCTAAAGCAATTACTTTATTTCTAGCTTCTAGACTTGTGTGAGGTCTACTTTCAAAATATAAATAATATAACTCTACTCCTCTTTTAATAGTTAAATATCCAGCGACTGGGGAATCTATTCCACCACTTAACATTAATAATCCACGTCCAAGTGTTCCGACTGGATAACCTCCTAGACACTTATATCCTTTAGTATAAATATAAACTGCTTCTTTTCTTATTTCAACATTTAACAATACATCAGGATTGTGAACATCAACTTTGCAATCAATATTTTTTAGAATATGTCCACCTAAAATATTATTCATATCCATTGATTTTATTGGATAACTTTTATCACTTCTATTAGTTACTACTTTAAAAGTTTTAAATTCTTCTTCTTTTAATACATCTAAACATAAAGATTTAATATTATTTTCACTAGTATCTTCACTTTTTATGGCTACGACTATTTCATGAATTCCAAATATATTTTGAAGTTTATTAACAATTTGATCAATATCTTCTTCTTTAGGAAAAATAAACATTCTATAATAATCATCTTGAATTTCAAAAGCAAAAGAAGATAATTTATCGAAAATATTCTTTTTTAAAGTCTTAATAAAGAAATTTCTATTATCTTTTTTAGTAGTTAATTCGCCATATTTTATTAATATTACTCTATTCATTTTAATAATAATTCATTCCATACTTTATCAAATACACTTAAGAATTTTTGTATTTCTTCCATAGTAGTTAAATGTGACAAACTTACTCTTATTGAAGTAGTTGATACATCTTTATTACCATTAGATAATGCTTTTAATACAACACTTTCTTCTAATGAAGAACATGCAGTTGTAGTTGAAACATATATTTCGTATTTTTCTAATGCATGTACAAATGTTTCAGATTTAATTTTCATTAAACTAAAGTTGACTATTTGAGGAACACATAATTCATTTGAATTTATTTGAATTGGGTATTTAGAAAGTCCTTTCAATAATTCTACTTTTAATTTTTCGCATTTTTTGATATTTGAATCTAATTTATCGTTCATTAATCTCATTGCTTTTGAGAAAGAAACAACTAATGGTAATGCTGGAGTTCCTCCTCTGAATGGACAATTTTCTGTTGTACCATAGATTAATGTGTCTATTTGTAAATCTCTTCTTTTATATAATATTCCTATTCCTTTAGGAGCATATATTTTATGTGATGAGAATGAAGCTAGATCTAAATCGCTTAAATAGAATTTTGTTTTTCCTAATGCTTGTGTTAAGTCACTATGAAATATAACATTTGGATTCTTTTTATTAATCACTTGTCTTATTGTTTTTAGAGGTTGTTTAAAGCCTGTTTCTGAGTTAACAGCACAAATACTTACTAATATAGTATCTTCTCTTATAAGACTCTCTAAATGATGCAAATCTATTTGTCCATTAGGAAGAATATTTACAAAGTCTACTTCATATCCAATACTGCTTAAATAACCCATTACTTCTAAAACACTTTTATGTTCTAGTTTTGATGTTATTATATGTTTACCTTTTTTTACATATCTAAATGCTACTCCTTTTATAGCAGTAGTGTTACTTTCACTAGCTCCACTTGTAAATATTAATTCTTTTGGATGACAATTTAATATATCTGCTATTTGATTAGTTGCTTGCATTAATAATTCTTTTGATTTCATTCCAAGAGTATGAATTGAATTAGCATTGCCTATAAATTCACGAGTAACTTTGCAATATGAATCTAATACTCTTTCATCTACTGGAGTAGTAGCACTATAATCTAAATAAATCATTTTTTACACTTCCTTATATTTCTTGTATAACTGTTAAAATAACTGGTTTACATTGAGTAGTTTTAAATAAATAAGCTCCTACTTTTTCACGCATTTCATTTCTTATTTTAACATAATCAGCATATTTTTCATTAAATGTATTTTCTTTTATATTTTCTAAACTTATTCTTTTAATTTCATCTATTATATCCATATTATCTTTTTGATAAATAAATCCTCTTGTTATTATTTCTGGACCCACTAGTATTTTTTTATCTTTTTTACTTAATGTAGCTGATATTAATACTAAACCATTTTCTCCAAGTAATTCTCTATCTTTAAGTACTAATTCTCCTACATCTTCACTACTTTTTCCATCAATTAATATATCATCTACGAATACTCTGTCAAAGTTATCTACTAATTTACCATTTTCAAATGTAACAATGTAACCATTTTCTTTTAGCAATATGTTTTCTGTTGGTACTCCTACTTCATGAGCTAAATCACCATTTACTACTTGATATCTGTATTCTCCTTTTATAGGCATATAATATTTAGGATTAAATAATTTAACTAATAACATTAAATCTTCACTTGAAGCATGATGTCTTACACTTTTATCTTTTGGTATTGGTGCAATATTAACACCTTTAATAGCTAATTCATTCATAATTTTAACAAGCATTTTTTCATATGCATCATAACTTGGTTCAGCAAAACATATTGTATCTGTTTGTTCTAATGTAATAAATTTATCATGACCAGCTAATATTCTATTTATATTAGTGTATGGTGCTTCTCTATCATTACTTATTAAAATTATAGTATTATCATTTTTTAAATCTGTTAAATTACCAATTAAATTTTCATCTACATTTAGATATCCTGTTTTGATACATAAATTAACTATTGAATGTAGTTCTTTTCCCATTATAACTACTTTTCTATCTTTTCCTTTTATTGAATTAAATATTTCTTGAATAGTATATATATGTAATGGTAAAACAGTAAATATGATTCTTCCTTCTTGCTTGTCTACTAACTTTTTAAAGAATCCTTCTAGTTTATGATTTGGACTTGTGTGTCCTTTTTTTTCAGCAAAAACGCTTTCTGCCATTAAACAAAGAACTCCTTGTTTTCCAATATATGCTAGTTTTCCTAAATCCATATCATAATGTCCACTCATAGTTGGATCTATTACAAAATCTGCCATATAAACTATAGCTCCATCTTCAGTATTAATTGAAAATCCATATGTTTCTGGACTACTATGTGTTACATTAAATGGAAATACACTAAAGTTTTTGAAATCTATTTTTTTATGTGCAGGAATTACATTTAAGTTTTTAATTTGAACTTTTTCTTCTGCACATTGTATCTTAATTATTTCACATGTATAAGGTGAAGCATATACTTGTAATTCTGGTATTAATTTCAATAAATCTGTTAATGCTCCCATATTTTCATGATGTGGATGTGATATAAATAATCCTACAATATTTTCTTTATTTTTTACTAAATAAGAAAAATCAGGAATTACATAATCTATTCCGTATACTTTATCTGGTGCATACTTAATACCACAATCAAATATTAAAATTTTACCATCTATATTAACTGTATATATGTTTTTACCATTTTCATTTAGGCCACCTAAACTCATTATATTTATTTTACTCATTATATCATCTCTCCCTTTAAAAGTTTAAATCGCTATTGAAATTATATCACAAAATAAGAAAAAAAACTAGTCTAAAGAATAATTTCAAGCATTTTAAAAGCACACTTATAATTGTGTGCATTCTTCATTTAGGATTCCTCTTTCTTATTAACTACATCTATTCCACTATAAATATATTTTAAACTATCACTTATATTAATAGTGTTATAGTATTCATTTTTAATCATTTCTATTTTAGGTGGAATAGAAATTAATACATTAAAGAGCATTCTCTCTTCTTCTAAAAGTGTTAAGTTTTCACTATAAACATCAAGTAAATAATTAAAGTCTAGTTTATAGCCTTCTTTTCTATAAAATTTATATAAATCTAAAATAGGAGTATCAACCAAATAGTTATCAAAACTTAATAGATAACCTTTATCCCTGTATATAAAATGTTCTAATGAAAGATTATTGTGATTTGTACATACTCTTTCTTTTGTTTTATTTTCTACTTTTTTATACCATTTATCTAATTCACTTTTAGCATATTTTAGTGAACTATCTATAACTGAATAATTTCTAGCAAATAAATAATGAGATGGAGACATATAAACTTCTTCTTCAATGCTTTCTATAATATTCAAATAATATTCTTTTAGATATTCTATATTACTAGATAATTTATTATAAATATTTTTATACTTATTTTTATTTATTTCTTTAAAATAAAGAGTTTTATAATGAAGAAGTGAAACTACTCTCATAAATTCTACTCCTTTAGTCATTTCATGATGTGGTTTACTTTCTATGAATTCACTTTTTATAAATTTTTCATCATTATCTATTACTTTTGGAAAATTATCAAAATTTCTACTTTCAAGAAAGTCATATAATTCTAATAAATCTTTTTTATACTTCTTTTTTACTACTTTATCTTCAATTAGAACACTATTTTTATATTTAGTCATTTACTTGTGGGATAATTATTTTATCTCCTACATTTAATTCACCTATATTATTATAAAGTTTTAATTCTTCTAAAGTAGTATTATATTTATTACATATATTTTCTATAGTATCTCCACTTCTTACTATATAAACTTTATATGTATAGTATTTATTTTCATTAACAAAATTATTAGTTATATTGCTAATATTGTCTTCTATATTAATGTTATTATCTTTTATATTGTTTTCTTTTACATTTTCTTCTTTCTTAATTTCTTCACTATTAAAATAGTTATCTATATAATTATTTAAATCATCATTTTCCATTTCTTTATCATCTTCACTCTCTTCAATTATATTTTCTTCTTTACTAAGCATACTTTCTAAAGATTCTTTTTCATCACATGTAATAAGTAAATCAATATTTACTTTTAAAACATCTTTTATTGGTTCATATTTAAAGTCATCTATTTCTATATTAATAGTATCTTTATCTATTCTTTTTGATATAGCTACACTAAACGGAATTGTGTAATAGAATTCTTCTTCTTGAACACTTGCTTCAGTTAATTTATATGTACCACTTATTACTACTGTACCTTCTATAATATCTTCATTGATTTTATAATCATGATCTAAACTGATATTTGTTAGTTCTCCTATTTTTGTTTTAAAAATAATATCTTTTTTTAATGGAATAATTTCTTTCATATATTCTCCTTTCAGTTAAATATATGAGGCATTAATATTTTTAGAACAAAAGAAAAAGGAACACTAGTTCCTTCTAAAATAAATCATTATATATTTCTATATAGTTTTCTATATATTTGAAGTCTATTCCTTCTTTTAAGTTTTTATCTAAGAATTCTATATCTCTTTGATTACTTTTTGGAATATAAAGAGTTGTAATTTTATTCTTTTTGCATGCCATTACTTTTTCTTTTATTCCACCTACTTTTAATATATCTCCTTTTAGAGTTATTTCACCTGTCATTGATATATTGCTTGTGATAACTTTTGATTTTATTAAAGATAATATAGCTGTTGTAATTGCGATTCCTGCAGATGGACCATCTTTTGATATTCCACCTTCTGTAAAGTGAATATGAATGTCTTTTTCTGAAAAGAACGATTCATTTATTTTGAATTTTTTAGCATTACTTTTTATATAACTTATTGAGACTTCAATACTTTCTTTAGTTATATCACCTAGTGAACCTGTGAATGTATATTTTCCTGCTCCTTTAAAGTCACTGCATTCTATATCTAGAGTTGTTCCCCCTAGTGTTGTACATGCTACTGCTCTTACTACTCCTTCAGTAGTTATTTCTTTGTAGTCACTGCTTAAATATAGTTCTTGATCTAAATATTTTATTAAATCTTCATCATGTATTCTGACGCTTACTATTTTTCTACTTGATTTTATATGTTCTGTAATAACTTTTCTTATTATTTTATTAATGCATCTTTCAAGTTCTCTAACGCCTGATTCACTTGTGTAATTTGAAATTATTTTTCTTATTGTTTCTATTTCAAATTTAATGACATTATTTTTTAATCCATGTTTTTTTAGAATAGATGGTATTAAATAATTTTCTGCGATATATAGTTTTTCTTCTTCTGTATAACCTGTTAAACTTATTATTTCTAATCTATCTAATAAAGCTACTGGAATACCTGTTATATCATTTGCTGTTAATATAAATAATACTTTACTTAAATCTATTTCTTCATCTACATAATTATCTGTGAATCTCTTGTTTTGACTTACATCTAAAATATCAAGCAGTGTTGATGCTGGATCTCCTTTATAATCTTTTTTTAGTTTGTCTACTTCATCTAATAAAAATACTGGGTTTTTACTTCCACACTTTATAAGTGAAGATACAATTTTACCTGGATTAGAGCCTATATATGCTCGTCTATGTCCATTTAATTCTGCTGAATCACTCATTCCACCTAAAGATATTTTTACAAAGTTTCTATTTAATGCATGTGAAATTGATTCTGCGAATGTTGTTTTACCTACTCCAGGAGGACCAACTAAACATAATATTGGACTATTTATGTCTGGAGAAATACTTTTGACTGCGATGTATTCGATTATTCTATTTTTAGCATTTTGCATTCCATAGTGAGAAGTATTTAATTTCTTTTCTATTTTCAACAAATCTTTTTCGTCTTTAGTTTCATAATACCATGGTATTTGTAATAAATACTCAATATAATTTCTAATTATACCTGCATCTGGACTCATTTCACTAGAAGCATTATATCTTTCAATTTCACTAATTAATTTAATCTTTATTCTATCTGGATATTCTCCATATTTTACTTTATCTCTATAATTAATTACATCTTCATCTTTTGTATTAGATTCACCTAATTCATTCTTGATTACTTTTAATTTTTCTTTTAATATAAATTCTTTTTGAGTATCATCTAATCCTTTTTTGATTTCAGTTTCTATGTGTCCTTCTAAATCTATTACTGCACTTTCTATAGCTAATTCTTTTATTAATGTTTTGCTTCTACTTATTGGACTACTATCAAGCATTAGTGATAATTTTTTATCAAAAGATAATTGTAAAAATGCACCTATTATATCAGTTAATTTATCAAGTGATATATTTCCTTTTACCATAGACATAATAGAATTAGTTATAAATGGATTTTTATTAACATAATTTTCTAATTCATTTATTAATTTTCTATAATATGCTGTTTCTTCTATTTCTGCTTCGTATGTATCTATATTTGTTATGATACTATCTAATATATCTTCTTCATTTGTATAATTTACATAACTTATTACTTTTACTCTATAAAGACCAGAAATAATTATTCTTTTATTTCCGTTTGGTAATTCAATAACGTTTTTAATTTTACCAACTACTCCGATTCTAGGTAAATCAGAAATATCTGGTTTTTCTTCAAGTGAATTTAGAGGACATACAACCAATACTTCGTTATCATGATAAATTGAGGAAATCTCTGTTACTTTTTTACTTACTTCACTTTTAATTTCAACTCTAACTTCCTGATGAGGTAGTAAGACTAGGTTCTTTAACAAGATAACTGGTAAATTGCTTTTAATCATTTGTATGCCTGCCTCCTCGTCTTATGGGTATTTATTATAAGAGCAAAAATTAAAAATGTAAACACTTAAAATGAAAATTTCACATAAAAATTTTTGCATAAAAAAATGGTTAATTTTTTTAACCATTTTCTTTCTTTGTTAAATCTTTTTTAGTTATTTTTATTACTGGTAATACTTGACAAGAAGTTGTTTTAGATTCACCATATAATTTAGATTTTCCAGCATCTATCTTAGAAAATGCGTATCCTTTTAATGTGTTATAATCTGTCATTGTCCAGTAACATGAACCAGAAGCATCATATAAGAATTTAAATTTATCATTCATGAATTCAAAGTATCCATTTAATGAAGATGCTTTATTTAATTTTTCATCTACTCTTGTACTAGAATTCATACTTCCAACTATTATATTTGATAATGTTGGTGTTATCATATTTGATGATTCTATATCTTTTGATATTATTTTTAGTATATCACCAGCAGTTAGGGCACTATATTCAACATTCCAGTTAGATGCAACACTATTTAGTGTATCATTATAATTATCAAATGTTGACTCTGTAAATTTATTTAAAATATTAGGTATTACTGTGATAGTTTTATCGCCTAATTTATTATTTTCATCAATTACTGTTGTACTTAAGCATGTATCACTAATTTTAGTACAGAAGTTATCTTCAACTACATCATATAATAATGTATTTCCAAAAGCATAATCTATTGAACTTGCATTATTACCTTCTACATATTGCTCTGCTGTTACTTTTATAACAACTTGAATTGGAGCTTCTACATCATAGTTTGAATTGCTCTTAAGTTTATTTTGCTCTGATTGATTAAACTCATATGCTTTTGTTCCCCATTGACTATCAAGTGTATCATTTCCACCATCTAATGGCCAAGATGCGCTTACTTCAAATGTTGCTGTTCCTCCATTAGATTCCACTACATAATTACTTAAATTTATATTTATATGGAATGGATAATTATGTGAAAGTGATGTTTCTAAAGCATTAGATGTAATATTATTATTTCCCTCTGTATTATATTCAGTATCAAGAATTCTTGCTGATAGTATATCATATTTTACTTGAGCAATTGAGTCACCATGATTTTGAATATTAATCTTTTCAGTAATTGTATCCATTCCTGGGTATATAGTTGGTATTGAAATAACTACATTATTTGAAACAGCTTCTCCATTTTTAGATAATTCAATATACCAAGCTTTAACTCCAATTTCAGTATCTAGTGAAGATAATCCACTATATGCAAACCATGCTAGTGTTGTGAAAATTAAAGACACTACAATGAAAACTAAGGAAACTAAATTAAGTTTTAGATATAATTTATGTCTTTTTTTCATTTTAGCGCCTCCTTTTTATTTTCTCTTAGAGTTTATTTCTTCTTCTTTTTTCTCTAGTAGTGTTACTAATATTTCATAACCTACTATTAATATTAATGGAATAACTATTATTAATCCAAATCCTGTACTAGTACTTACAAGTTTATATATATATGATAATAAAATTGTTTTATATATTACTTTTCCATATACTTGACTTTCTTTTACTACTGGGTCTTCAACTAAGTTTGCAATACCTTTAGTATGGAATAGTAATTTGCCATCCTCATCATTTTCTATTTTTACTATTTGGTGAGTAATTACTTTTCCTTTAAAGTTGGATTGTGTTCCAAGATAACTAATGTTATCGCCAACTTTTAATTTACTCGGCTTTACATCTTTTGATATTAATACATCTCCAATGTTATATTTTGGTTTCATAGAACCAGTAGCTACTGCAAATATTCTATAGTTAAATAATGACAATTTATTATTACTAAATCTTTGTAAGAATACTACTAGTATAAATGCTAGTAAAACTATTATTATAAATGTTTTAATTATAGTGAAAATTGTCTTTAATACTTTGTTGTTCTTTAATTTCTTCATTCTATACACCTTATAAATCCTGAGCTTTAGCTAAGTATTCATCCATTTCTTTCTTAAATTTTTTCTTTATATCACTACTTCCTAGAATATTTCTATTTTTATCATTATTAATTTCTATATTAACCATTTGTAGTAATTTTTCTTCTGATACTTTAATACCATTATTTAATAATATTTCCATAGATCTTTTAACTTGCTCAGTAATCATTAATACTGCGTATTGAGTAAGTTTGTCTCTTTGACTTTTTCTTGTATTAGAAATTGAATCTAATACATAATAATTCATTAAAAATGCATCATCTAGTATATCTCTTAAATACATATTACCACTTGTATCATATAATTTATTTTTACTTAATTCATCATCTAAATAGTTCATTAAAAAGTTCCATAATTTTGTTGCTTCTCTGAAATTAGGGTTCTTTAATATAAGGTTTGTCTTTTTAATTGGTGATGTTACAAATGATGCATGTATTTTCTTTAGTGATACTATCATTTCGCATCTTTGCCATAATGTAATATATTCTTTTAATATTTTTAATCTTCTTTTTATATCTTTTACTTGAGAATCAAAATCACCACTTTTAGCACCATTATCTATTTCACTAGCACTAATTCTTAAACTAATTTTTACTCTATCTTTTCCATTACTAGTGGTTGATGTGTATTCTAATTGTTTTTGATCTTTTGATTCTAATTTTTTTAGTTTTTCTTCCATTAAAATAATAAATCTTAATGTTTCATGAACTAAAGTATAAATAAATCTATTTTCATATGTGTTATATGTTTCTTCACGAAGTAATACAAGTATTTTAGATGGCTTAATTTCTTTATCACTTATTACTTTTTCAATATAATTGCTATGTTTAGCTAAATCTTTTACACTTTCTACTCCAATTTTTTTGGCTTTTTCTATTTGTTGAGTTTCAGTTTCAGTAATTAATGCTACTTTTGGAACTCTAACTATTTTATCAATATATGGAAATGTCTCTTCCATTATTTCTAGCCATTCTGTAGAACCAAGTGTATTATCTAAGTCTGCTAGATAGTGCATATTTGAATCTGTATTTTTTAGAAAAAGAGTACATTGCTTTTTTAATTCTTTGTCAATTTCTATACTAGTTTTAGCCATCTAAATCACTCCTATACTGATTTCTTTAATCTTTCTAAAAATTCAATACATTCCTTCATTTTACCTTTTCCTACTGTTGTATCTAGGTATTTTATGAATCCATCTATTTCATCACGAATTTGTGCGATATTTAATTGATCGAATTTTCTTAATACTTTTTGTGCTAAGAAATAATCTATTGCTTCTATTTCGCCACCACCACTAGCTACATATACAGCAGTAAAGTCTCTTAATTGTTTCATAATACGATTACCAAAAGCAACTCTAAAGTGAGCAATAACATAATCATCTATTTCTTCAACCATTTTGATTGATTTTTGAGATAATTGATGTTCTTCAAATGCTTGTTTGAATAATCCTTCTAAGTAGCTTGAATTTATAGCTACTGCTTCTTGTTCTCTACATTCGAATGGATCTATTTTCTTATTAATATCGATAGGCATTGCTCTATCATATACTTTATCTGTTACCATGAATGTTGAGTCATCATTATTGATTGTACCGATGTACCATAAGTTTCCTGGTAAGTGTAATTTACCTTTATCTAAACGTTTTGGATCATCTGGCCATATTGTTGTTACTAATTCAATTTCCCATTCACTTCTTTGAGGAATTTCTAAAATTGATAGCATTTCTGCAAAATAATATTCAACACGTGCTATATTCATTTCATCAAGGATAATTGTATGAACATTATCATCATAGCCAGCTAAATACAATTCTTCTAATACATTTGATTCATTGAATTTTTTAGTAAATTCATTGAAGTATCCAAGTAACTCAGTTTTGTCTCTCCATGATGGTTGAACTGATGCGATACATGAATCATTTTTTACAAATTTACCCCAAGCATATGCTAGAGATGTTTTACCTGTACCAGAAATACCTTGTAAGATAATTAATTTACCACAAGCAAGACCACCAATAAATGCTCTTAATAGATGAGCTTCATAATATAAGTGAAGTTGACTTGCTGCAAAACATCTTAAATTATCTACTAATTCTTCTAATGTGAAGTTATTATTATAATTTTTGATCTTATAATTTTCATATTCTTGATCAATTCTAACAAGTTTAGGAAAACGTACATTTCCAGCTTCATCTAAATCTTCAGTAGATACTTCTCCATCTTCAGGATTTTCACCATTTTTAGCTTCTTCATTATTTTCATCTTCTGGACTAAGTCCTAATTGAGAAACTTTCATAGCCATTAGTTCATCTTTTTCTTTCATTAATTGTTTTACTTTATCATTAAGTTCCCCAATTTCATCTAATAATTCATCTTGATTTAATTTTTCTTTTCTTAGTCTAAATATTTTTCTAATACCCATAAATATAAGTACTAAAATTGCTCCGACTAGAAGTACAAAGAATGCAACTCCAAGTCCAACAAATATCCATTCTATTCCACTAAAACTTCCTTTATAATTACTTATTATTTGTTTATAATCTCCATAATTAAACATTTGTACAAAGCCATTTATAAAGCCTTTGACTATCTTTTCTACTCCATCAAAGAATATAGATATAAATTCGTAGAAAAAACGTAAGAATGTATTCATAAATTACTCCCCTCCAAAATCACCCAATTTTTTTACATTTTCTTTAACTATTTTATCTAATAGTTCTTCAGGTACTTCACTCATTAAACTTGATATATTTTTGATATCTTTATCTACAAAAATATAATCAGCTAAATATAAGTAACCTAAACTTTTTTCATTTGCTTTAATTTCTTCATTCATTAAGAATGCAAAATTATAACCTTGTTTTTTAAGACTAGTTGTAATTTTCTTATTAGAAATTAATGTTTTAGTATCTAATAATATATAAATATGATTTTTAGCATAATCATCTTCAATAAGCTTTAATAAACCAGCCATTTTCTTTTCTTTTTCATATAATCCATTTGGTATATAAATTATATATTTCTTATTATAATCATAAGACATTATATCTTTAGCAATTCTACTTGATAATAAAGTTAATAATACAACTACTTTATCTTCTGATACAATTCCTTCATTATATGTCTTATCAACTATATAATCGCTATATACACTACTGAATGAGATGTTGTGATTTAATACAACTGAATATAAATCTTTCTTATTAGTTATCTTATTAAATGTTATTTCAAATGTATCAGTTTCTAGTTTCTTATAACTTGCTTCCATTTCTTCTAAACATTTATTTTGAATTTCAATGATGTTATAAACTAAATAATTTATGTATTCTAAATCCCAATTACTATATTTTCTTAATGTTTTTTGATAGAAGACTGCTCTATCACTTTCATCATAACTGCTTTTATCAAGGCTTGAATATAAAAGAATTAAATCTTCATATGTCTTAATAATTAATCTTTGTTTTTCATCTCTAATATTTTTCTTAGTTAACTTTTCAGCTAATTCAGTAATTGCTTCTTTTACGCTAGTATTACTTTTAGCACTTTCTGCTAAATAATATTTACTAGAAATATAAGTATCTATAAAGTCATTTCTAAAGCTTGATTTAATTACATATGTCTTTTGACCTTCAAGAATGATATCCATTATTTGATTGATTTCTTGTTTTTTAACTTTAATAGCTTTATCAATTATATTTTTAGCTTTTGTATTATAAGTCTTAATTTTTAAATCGTTTACGTTTACATTTATTGGTTCACTTTTTGTATTTTTTTCATTTTTTCCCATATTTTTGTCAAGCTTCTTTACTACTTTTTCTGCTTCTAATGTAACAGTATAAACGTTATTATCTTTATTTTCTTTTTGTTCTTTTTTAATTATCTTTTTAATTTTTTTATCTACATCACTAGTATCAGCTTTTATTATTCTGAACATTGATGTTTTACTTAACTCTTCTTCAATTTGCTCTGGAGTTTTCTTTGGTTCAATTATTTCTTCTTCATCTTCAGTTTCTTCTTCTACTTTTGATGATTCTTTAGGCTCATAGCCTTCTTTTTTAACACTTACAACTCTAAACATAGAAGTTTTACTTAATGCTTCTTCTGTTTTTGGTTCTTCTTTTTCTTCAAAAATAGGTTCTTTTTCAATGATTTTTTCTTCTTTTCTCTCTACTTTTTTTGGAGTTTCAAATTCATCTAAATCACTGAATTCATCTTTCTTAAGATTTTTAAATAAATTAATTATTTTATTTACTATCATTCTTATTTGTTTTTTCTTCTTCATACTTTCCACATCGTTCTTAAAAGTTAGATTAAATAACAATAAAGTTATTATTAGGGCTATTACTACTGCTGGATTAAATATTGTTTTTCTTAATATTCCAAATCCTCCAAGAACTTTTACTACCTTTCCTACTATTTGACTTTGATCTATTGGATCATCTTTTGAATTATTTGCATCTCCCTTAGTAATATAAGTTCCATTATATATTTCAATTACTCTATGAGTAATATAATTTCCATCTTGTTTAAATGTAATAACATCATTTGTATTAACATCTTTTGTAAGCTTTAATACTATCCAATCCCCTGCATTAATATAACTCTTCATACTTCCTGTTTGGACTTCAAACATTGAGTATCCAAAAAAGTTAGCATAATCATTTTTTAAAATTTTAACTTGAAAGCCTGAATAAAAAAATACAAGCAATATAACTGCGAATATTCCGATCAGGATGTTTAATGATACGTTTGCCACTTTTTCAACAACTTTATTCATTTTCCTCATACTTTTACCCTACTATCTTTTACTCTATTAATTCTATCATATTAACTAAATTCATGCAATAATATTAGATAATTTTTTTATAAAAAAGACTTTATTTTATTAAAAGTCTAATTCCTTTTATTTAGTAAAATTCTTGGTGAAATTTATTGTTTTGTAATTGAAAATAAACATAAAAACAGACAAAATAAGGACTATTATTGCATCAAATCTTAAATATATATAAATTAATATTATTGATAAAAATATATAGTTTAAAATGCATCTTCTATAGTTATATAATGCTGTTATGATTAATAAAATAAATATATCAAATATGATTGAATAAACATAAAAGTTAAATATGAAAAGAAATTTGGATTATACTCTTCTTTTAATAGTTCATTACAATAATTTATATAATCTTCACTTGTATTAATAGAATTTTTACATTCTTCTTTTGTCTTTTCTATTGACGACATAATGCCATTAACATCTTTTTTATAGCAATAAATACTATAGATTGATAATATTAATAAAATCATAAAACTTATTATAATTAAATAATTACTTTTCTTCATTTAGACCACTCTACTTTATATATTTATATTATCATATAAACTATTTTTTTCAAATAAAAAAAATACGAATTAATTCGTATTTTATTCTTCATCTCCGTATTTTATTTCTACGATTAATGCATATAAATTATATACAAAGAATATGAAACTTGGTACTAGAACTGTGAATAAGAATCCCCATTTAGATTCAACTAATCCTAAGAATGTTCCAAAACCAGCAATAGTTTTAGTTCCTTCTCCGATTAAGAATTCATATGAGTAAGAGTCACCATTTTCAAAAGTAACAGCTTCACTATCTAAATGTACTTGACCTACAGTACCTATTTCAATATTTGCATTTCCTTTAGAATCAATTCTATATGCGAATAGCTCATCTCCAACTTGTATGCTTTTCATAGGTTTGTCTTCTACAAGAATAATATCACCCTTTTTATAGTTTTCATTAGCTATTTTATCTTTAATAATAACTATAGAAGTATCTCCTACTTCTGTTACTCCATAATTATTGAAGTTTAATAATAAGAATGTCATAACAATTGCATAAGCAAAGAATACAAGAGTTAAAACTCCTAGAAAAAATTTTTTTATTGCATTTAATACCTTCATACTTTACCACCTATTCTATATTATCATAGTTGAAAATTAATATCAACTACCTTTACATTCATCTGTAACACCAATAACAAAGTTATCAGTTAATTTTTCACTACTATCATATACTATAAAGCTTTCACTAGTTTTACCTTTAATAGTAAATTCTATTTCATTAATATTGCCTTCTTGATTAGAACCTTTAACTAGACTTGAATCTACATCAATTATTTTTGTACTTCCATCATATGATATATTTACACATTTATTTGTATCGTATGAATTTGTTATAGTTAATCTATTATAATCATTATAGTTTTTATAAGAAGATGTTATTTCTCCTTCTTTAATATTATTATATTTTAGTATATATGTACCTTTTAAAGTCTTTTTATATGGTGTTTTACTAGTAATAGTTACATTTACTGTGACATCACCTAGATTATATGTTTCATCTGTTTTTACTACTTCAAAATATAAATTATTTTTAGCAATCATACTTTTCCATGTGTATCCTTTTAATTCACATTCTGTTTTAGTTAAATTACTTGTATCAATATTTGAATCATTTACACATGTACTTGTGGATGATAATACTCCTGTATATTTATCTTTTCCATTTGATAAACACTTTAATGAATTTTTTTGATCACCTTCTATACTACAAATCATTTCATATTCTATATCAGTATCTGTTACTTGATCTAAATTATTATTTTGAACTACTAAATCTACTTGTGAACCATTCCATAAAGTATTTACAGTAGTTTTACCTGTAGTTGATAAGTCTTCACTTTCAAAATAAAAACCTTGTGATTTTAAATATTGATTCCATACTTTATTTGATACATATTTAGCTAAAGAAACGGAACTTATGAATAAGAAACTAGCTAATATGATTAGAATTAATAAAACTCTTTTTTTCTTTTCCATAATATTCCTTTCTATACCTTTTGCCAACTTTTTATTTCAATATCTATATAATCTACTAAATTAGAATATATTTCATCGTTATATTCTTTTGGGAAAGATATTCTTAATTTATAATTATTTTTTGATTCTTTTAGATAATCTAATTCTTCTATTGGAAGATTACATACTAGTTCATTATCTTCATTTCTTGAGAATGTTTCATCACAAGTAATAAGTAATGTTTCTGTTTCACCATCTATTTTATATAATTCTATATTTAATGGTACTAAATGAAATGTTTTAATAGTCATTTGATATTCTATTGTAACATCACTTATTTTTTTATCTTTACTGTTACTTACTGAAAAATCAAAATCATTTGTATACCCTGGTTTTAGATCAGTAATTGGAAGAGATAACTTATCTACTTCTTCTGCATTAAAGATGAATTTAGCTATTTTTTGATTACCAGCAGCTAGTGTATTTGAATTAAATATTGAATAAGTAATACCTAATCCAAATACTACTAGAGCCATAATCATTAATATTTTTAATACTTTATATTTCATTCATGCACATCCTTACTTAGCAATAAAATACTTTTCTATAGTATTTATTTTCACGTTATCACTATATAAATCAAATACAAATTTATATCCATTACTTTCAAATTTACTTGGTATTAAATCTAAAGTATATGTATCATTTACATTTGTTAAATATACATTTGATGTGAATGATTTCAAACTAGATGTTGTATAGTCTTTTAAATCAACTATACTATATGTTTGATCATATGCAGTTAATTTATCTTTCTTATATAGTGAAACTCTAATTGTAGGATTTGTAATATTCTTTGTGATAATATCAAAGCCTAATGTAATATTTTCATTTTTCTTATTTATTATTCTTGATTCATCAGGAATAGAAATACTGAATTCATAATCAGTTGTTGTTTTATTATTATTTGTTATTACTACTGGAACTTTAATACTATTATTTAATTTATCATAGTATTTTCCATCATATGAAACATAATTAGATATTTCTATATTGATATTATCCTCTGTTAAATTTAAATCACTTTTTGTTGTTGTAATTAATAATGATTTTGTTGTTAATGATGTTGTATCACTAAATGGAATTCTTATTATATTATCGCTATTAGGAGTATAATTTATTCCATCTATAGTAAATACTAATTTTTCTAAATATGTTTTATCTAAAATATTATTATTACTATCAAGTAATTTAATTGCTAATCCTTGAATTTTATCTTCATATGTTGTATCTATAACTGATGAAGTATTTTTAGTAATATATTTAACTCCACTAGATAATTCTATACTTATTGTTGAGTTAACATTAAACTCTATTTCTTTGTTATCGTAAGTTGATGTTAATACTAGTGAAGCATCACTATTTTTATATACATTAAATTCTTTTATATTACTTTGTAATGTTTTTCTACTACTACCTATATTTAATGATAATGTCATATTTTTTAAATCATTTGTAATAGAAGCATTTTTAAAGTCTAATGTAACTTCTATGTTTTCTATACCTACATTTTCACTTTCTTTGTAGTAAGTATTTTCATATTTATTTTTTTCTTTAAATAATTCAAATTTATATGTTGCATAATTATTAGTTTCAAATCCATAATCATTTGAAGTACTATTAACTATATGTTCATATATTTTATTTTGATCATTTAAAGTTATTATTGTTCCATCTGGAAGTAATGTATTTGATACTAAACTATGAGTACCAGTTACTTTATTTTCTCCATCATATATGAATTTAAATTTTAATTTAGATTTATCTGTTATATTTAAATTACTATTTAAATGATTACCAGATGTAACAGTTAGTTTATATCCATCATAATTAATATAATCACTATTAATTATTGTTTCATTTGATACATTATCAGTTACTTTTACATATATTATAGATTTACCTAAATCTTTAATTTTTGCATTTTCATCATAAGTAGTCCATTCTACACTACTTAATTCTGTTTCACTTAATATATTTTTAGATAAATAATATTTTATTGATTTAACTCCTGATATTGAGTCAGTTGCTTCTACAGTGAACGATGTTTCATCATCTATATTTATTGTATTTAATTCAGTTTTTAGTGAATTCCAAGTGTTATCATTTAACTTTAATGTAACATTTGGACTACTTTTATCAAGAGTAAATATATCTGAATTTATATAATAATTTTTATTATCATTTACTAATTTAACGTATACTATGAAGTATCCTTCTCCATTTAAAGTTTCAATTTGATTATATTCATTCCACGTTAAAATATTTTCTAATTCACTTCTTGTAAGAGGTGTTTTACTTTTATGAATATAATAATATTTATCACTTGGATTTAGTTCATCTTTATCTTCTATACTAAATGATACATTGTCTTTATAATTAAACGTTTCTAAAACATTACTAAAATTATCATATGAATATGTTTTAATGTGAAGAGTTGCAAGTCCATTAGTTATATCATCATTAAATAGTAATGGATAACTATTGCTTTCATATATCCATGCATTTTCTATATTAGAATCTAAATCTTCTAATGAAACATACTCATGGAATATAATTTTCATTGTTTCTTGATTCTTTAATTCTTCAATAGTTTTTACAGTGAAATTAGAAGTTGTATCTAAAGTACTATCAACTATATATGAGTCTTGAATACTTAATTCTGAATTTACCACTGTATTGATTGGTTTAATATTTGATATATTAAATGATCCAATTATATTTAAAGTAGAATCTTCAACTATGTTTATTAAAGATGTGTTTTCATATGAATTATAAACATTAATTAAATTTGATTTTCCTGTGATGTATGAAGCGACTCCACCTAGAGTATTTACTACCCCATTGTTGTAAGCATTTGTTATTTTTGAATTATTTAATATTCCAACTAAACCACTTGAAACATTATTTGAATAAATATTTCCTTTATTGATAACATTTGTAAGTTCTGTATTTGTTACATCTAACGCAATTCCACTTGCCATATTATCATTATAAGTTATTTCATATGAAACATTTTCAAAGCTTACATTAGATATTTCAGTAGAACTAGCTGTTATTGTAAATGAATTATTTTTAGTAGTTATTTCAAAGTGATTATTGCTAGTAGAAGCATCATTCACTAATACAGTTCCATTATTAGTATCTATATTATAGTCACCACTTACTTTGATAGAACTAATATTGTTATAACTTTTTATACTATCATCTATATTTACAGTTATAGTTTTCTTATTATTATTTAATTGTATTGTATCAATAGAAATTGTTCCTTTTTTAATTTTACTTTCTGCATTACTAATAACAAATCCTTCAAATAGTACTTCATTTATAATTGAAGAAGTAGAATTTGTTACTAGTGATGCAGCTTTATTTCCTGTTAATAATGAATTTTTAATATATAATTTTTCTATAGTTCCATTTAAACTCTTAAATAAAGCTGATTCATCATTATACATATATAAACCTGATATAATATGAGAATCACCATTAAATATACCTTTAAAGCCTTCTAATGAGCTTAATATATTTAATGATCCTACTTCATCTGTATATTCAGTATCGCTGTAATATTTATCATTATTTATATAATATTTATTATTATCTATTTCATATATGTATTTATTATCTTCATAATTAAATTTTCCATTATTTAAAACAATATCACTAGATATTTTAAAATACATACCTTCGTAATTATTTGTTTTTAATGAATCAGAAAGATAAGCGAGTTCACTACCATTTGAAATTATATATGGAGATGAAATTGTTCCTTCGCCACTTTTAAAGCTTGTAGCAACAGTTCCATCCCATACATTTATTTCTGTGTTAACTCTATTTTTATATCTTGCTAGTGATGGTATTGTAATAGATATTGCCATGATAAAAATCAAACCAATTACTAAATATGTAATTTTTCTATAATTTAATTTTGTCAATTTTCATCACTTCCTTTACTAATATCCATCATAACCAGCTAAGTCTTTTATAAAGTCTAATACAACATCTATTGGAGCACCTGTTGAATGTGTTTCTAAACTATCAACGTCTTGTCCTTCTAACCAAATATATACACGTAATTTAGTAATACCATTTGGTAATTGGAATATCGGATCATCTAAATCTGAATCTTTTATTGTTCTTTGAAGAGCAAAATGATTAGTATCTATTGCTACTCCAGAACTATAATAACAACTTCTATGATTTAAGTAAGTTCCTTCACTATATACTCCATATGTTGGTATATATTGTCCATTACTCATTGTAATTCCATATCCAGCAGCATCTGCTATAGATTTATCTGTATGTGATGTGCTGAATGGTTCATAAATAATGGCTTTACAATTATTATTACATTTTAAATTTTGAATTGTATTTTTATCAGCTGTAAGAGTTGTATCTCCGATTCTTACGATTCCAAGTCTAATAGAATTCATTATTCCTTCCATTTCTTTTCTATCGTCTTCTTCTAAACCTTCTAAATAACCATCTTCAAATTTAAAATATGTATCTTCTGTTAAATATAAATTGTCACTTTTTGGTGAACCACTTACATTTTTTAAGAATACATCGAATGCTATAAATCTATTCCAATCTTTTCTTTGACTTTCATCAATTTTTCTTGTTTTCAAGTATTTTTGTCCTCTTCTTTCAGCATCACGATATTTTCCAATTTCTCCATAGAATAAACTAAATTTATCATTATTAGAGTTTGAAATACCATTTGAAGAAACAGTCCATAAGCCACTTGACGCCCATTGATTGGTATGATTTGGATAAACATCATTAATGTCTTGCATAATAGCATCTCTTGATACCTCTACTTCACTTGAAAAGTTAACACCATCTAGTGATATAAATAATCCACTATCGGTTGATACTTTCATATTTATAAATTTAACTTTTACATTTAATGAAGCTTTAAACCAAGCATATGTTGATGATATTAATAGGATTGCAAGAAGCAAGGTAATACAAAATAGTATCCTTGTCTTCTTTTTATCCTTAGGCATTTCGAATTTCTTCTTTTTTGTATTTTTATTTGACTTGTTTTTCATCAAAAAGCCTCCTATAAACAATTAAAGAATAACCAACTTGTGATTATTCTTTAATATTTATATATATTGCTAACATAACCATATAGTTAGTATATTGATTGAATTAATTTTTAAGCATTAATTATTCTGTTACAATTACAGTTAATACTTTAGTACCTAAGTTACCAGCAGCATCTTTTACTGAGTAAACTACTTGGTAAGTTCCAGCTACATCAGTATTTACAGTTCCTGTTTTTTCAATAGTAGCTCCAGTTAATTCTTTTTCTGCAGTTGTTGTTACAGTATAAACATCTTTTCCTGCTTCATCTTGAGATTTAGTAAATGATGATTCTTTATCATATGCTGTAGCAGTTACAGAATCTAAATTAAATGTACTTCCTTTTGTTACAGTTACTGTATCATTTGTAACGCCTTCACCACTTAACTTAATGAATGGTTTAGTAGTATCATTTGCTTGTTTGTAAGCTTGTGTAGCTTCATCCCAAACGAATGGTCCATCTCCTTCATTAGTTGCTGGTCCTGGATAATTAATATCTTCTTCATTAAATCTTTGTTTAGTAAATCCGAAGTTAACAGATATTTTCTTACCGATTTGAGCTAAATCATAGTTATCAATATCTTGACCTTCAATATAAACATATACTCTTACTTTAGTAATACTATTTGGAGCTAATGTAATGAAGTCTTGTCTAGCTGTTCCAGCTAATAATTTTTCACTATCAGTGAATGTATCAACAGCTTCTAATCCAGCAGTTGTTCCAGTATATCCATTGTATTCAGCGCCATCATATACATCTACAACTGGTAATGCTGTATCACCATTTTTGTAATTGATTGTATCTTTGATAGCATATGTTGGATATGCAAGACCATTAGTTATAGCTGCACATGCAGTACCTTTATCATAAGTAGTAGCATCTGTTCTCTTCTTACAAGATTCAGTATAGTATTTAATTGCTCCTTCTACATGATTTCTATCATTTGGTTCCCAAATTTGAGCTGTACGACAAATTCCAGTAGCACCAGTTTTGTCAGTAGCTGTGTCACCACAACTTAAAGCTCTGATCATAGCTAAATTTGTATTAGTAGCCATTACTCTACCAACTGGAGCAAATGCAACTCTAACTGAGTTTTCAATACCAGTACCTTCAACTCCACCACTAGTTGCAACTTTAACTGAAGAATCATTTGTTAAATAAATTGCTTCTTCATTATTTTTATTATTTTCATAATAATATTCTTCACCAGATAAGTTCTTGATGAATAAATCGAATGCTACATAACCATTTCCTTCAGTATAAAGGTTGTTATTTTCAGCATTTTGAGTGTAATTATTTACACGACTAGCAAGTAATCTATAACCACCATCAGTTTTAGTTAAACTTGCTTTTTGAAATAATTTCATAGTTGATGAAGTTGTATCCATTTCACCAACAGTTGACATAGGAACAAGTCCTTTTTCAGCCCATACATTTGTATTTCCGTCATAATTAGCAGCAGCTTTGTCTACAGTTAATTTTTCAGACCAGTTTTCACCATCTAATGAAAGTGATAAACCATCAACAGCTGCAATTGTAACGTCAAATTGATTTACGTTAACAGTACGCATTCCGATGAACCATGCAAATGTTGATGTTACTAAAACGATTGTAGTTAAAGTAAATACTAATGCAAGATTCTTAACACGTCTTTGTTGACTTTTATTTCTCTTTGCCATATTTTTTTCCTTCCATATAATATTTTTAGTAAAGAGTAAGTTTCCCTACTCTCTACTAAACGTTTTAGATAATTATTGTACAACTACAGTAATATCTTTTTGAGTATAATTTCCAGCCCAGTCACTTACTAAGTATGAAACAATGTATGTTCCAGCTTGAGCAGTATTAACTGTGTTGTTAACTACTTGAATTCTTGGAGTAATATCTCCTTCTTTATCATCAGTAGCAGTTACACCTTCTAATGCTTTGAATGTAGTTCCATTAGCAATAGTTAATGTACTAGTTCCTTCTTCATAACCATCTTTAGCAATTGCGATTGTTGGAGCAATTGTATCTCCTGCAATTACATTTTCAACGTAATCTGGATCATCATCGAAATCAAATCTATCTTTAGTGAATCCGAATGCTACAGATATTTTCTTTCCTATTGAAGCTAAGTCATAGTTATCAATGTCTTGACCTTCAATATAAATATAAACTCTTACTTTAGTGATACTATTTGGTGCTAATGTAAAGAATTCATCTCTAGTTACACCAGTTTTAATCTTATCAGCATCAGTAAATGTATTAAATGCTTTTAAGTATCCATCAGTAGCAGATTGAGTATAAGTATTATAATCTTCTCCATCATATACGTCTACTAAAGTACCATCTGTGATTTCTTTTGCAATTGAATATGTTTGATAAGCTTGATCAGCATTAACAACACCACAATTTCCTGCATATGAGCCATCTTCTAGAACGTTAGCTCCTGTTCTTGCTTTACAAGAATCAGTATAGTACTTAATAGCACCTGCTACATGTTTAGTTTCATTTGGTTCCCAAATTTGTGCTGTACGACAAATTCCAGTAACACTTCCACCATCTTTACATGTAATACTTGTTATAGTGCTAGGATCGTTTGTTGTAGCTACTACTCTACCAATTTGAGCAAATGCAACTCTTACAGAGTTTTCAATTCCAGTGTCTGCAACTCCATCAGCAGCTACTTTAACTAGTGAATCATCAGTTAAATAAATTGCTTCTTCATTAGCTACACTATTTTCTGTATAATATTCTTCCCCTGAGAAGTTTTTAACAAATAAGTCAAAAGCTACATAACCTTTTGCTTCGTTATATTGCCAATCATAATTAGGAACTGTTGTTGTATTATTTGTTACACGACTAGCCATTAATCTGTAACCACCAGCAGTCTTAGTTAAACTAGCTTTTTGATAAAGTTTCATTCTTGATGAAGCTTCATCCATTTCACCAATTGAAGACATAGGAATTAATCCGCCGTTACTCCAAGTATTGGCATTTCCTTCATATACAGTATTTTCTGTATCATTGAAGTTTGTACTGTTAATAGTAACAGTAGTATCCCATTTTTTACCATCTAATGATAGTAATAATGAATCTGTAGTTGCAATTGAAACATCAAAAGTAGAAACGTTAACAGTACGCATACCAATGAACCATGCGAATGTTGTAACAATAAATACTAATGAACTAAGTGTACAAATAACAACTAGATTCTTCACTCTTTTTGTGTATTTTTTGTTCTTTTTAGCCATACTATCTTTCCTTCTCCTTTACTAACTAAATTTGCAAAATTAAAGATATTCTCTAGAATAATATCTTCAACTTTACCTTACACAATTATACAACAGACGACCTCTAACGTACTGTCATATTATATATAAATTATATTATATGAATCATTAAAAGTCAATTCAAAAATCGAGTTTTGTCGAATTATGTCATAATCTTTTCGGGTAAATAAAAAAAATAGTTTTTGAACTATTTTTTTGTATTATTTATTATTGAATTTACTTCTTTAATAAACCATATTTTTTCTACATCAAGATTACTATGATTTATTTTATTTACTCTTAATGCAAAGTTGATTTTTTCTAATAAAGCATCAATATTATCTGATAATTCATCTTCTTGAACATTAATATTTTCAAATCTATATTTATTAGTAATTATTTTTGGTACATCACTATCTTCATATAGATAAATTCCATTAATAACTATGTTGTTTGGATTAGCAGCAAAATCTTTGAATTTTTTATCTTCTGCAAGAACATCATTATAGTTATCAATCTTTAATGCTTTTTCTATAGTACTCTTTCTATATAAATTGAAACTTGCATATATTTTTAATACATCATCTATAAGAGTTGTGCTACTTATATTTGGAGTAATCATTTCTTTGATTTTTTCTTTGTCTAATACTTGATATAAATCATATATTTCTTTAGCAAGTTTGATAGATTCAATTTTTAATTTCTTTAATGATTCTTCTATCTTTTTAGATACAAATTCTAATAACTTACTCTCATCTTTATTATTCTTAGCAAAAATCTTTTTATTGATCTTTTCTAGTTCTTCTTCTTTTTCATTTATACTTGATTCTAGTTCTTTTAATTTACTATTATCAAATTCTTTTATATTAGCTGGATACTCTGCTTTAAAGCTATCAAATACTGCTTTGTATTTTGTATAATTTCTATACTCTAATGCATTTTGTTTTAGCTTTTCAAGAGATTTATATATTCTATTTTCATCTTTTTCTTCATGATTGATAATAAGTATTTCATAAGTAGATGTTCTATATTTACTATCTTCAAAATAATTTTTAATATCTATTGAACCTTTTTTAGCTAATTCAATAATATCTTTAACGCTTTCTTCTTTTGAACTTTGTAATTCATTATAAGCATCTTTATATTTCTTCTTAGCTTCTTCATAATCTTCAATATTATAATCTTCCATTAATGATTTAGCTAATTTTGAAATATAAGCTTTAAATACTTTATCATTTTTCTTTATAAGTCTTCTAAAGTTTAATTCTATGTGTTCAATAATTTCTGGATTAAACCAATATATTTTTTCAAATACATCTGATAATTCACTATAGTCTTTAGATTTTTGACTCCTTAATTTAAAGAATGTAGTCATATAACTATGTACATAGAAAGTAGTATTAAAATCATCTTTATCTAATTTTATACCAGCATCATCAAATATATCTATAAATCTATTGATAATATCATTTAATGAATCAAAAGATATACTTGAATAATTCTTTAAGTCATATAATATATCATCTATTTCTAATTTTTCCACATATGTATTTAATGGATTTAAAATAACAACTACATGTTTTAATGCTTTTACTTTTTTCTCTAAAGCTTCTTCATCAACTGAAATTTCTTTTTCTTTATCTTCAAATGATTCAGATTTTGCTTTTAGATATTTTTTAACATTTTCTTTGTATTCATTATATGTATCGATGGTAGAGTCTATTTTTTCATTATATTTTTTTGCGTTTGTTTTGTTATTCGTAGGCATAGAAGATAATAATGTTTTCTTTGCTTCTATATCTTCATTTATAAAGTCTAAAAAGTTATTCATGATTCTCTACCTCTTGTTCTATCTTATTTTCTTCTAAGTATTTTATAAATAAATTTATTTTTTCATATACTTCAATTAACTCTTTCAATGTTAATTTAGAAATATCAAAATCAATTGTGCTCTCTTCCATATCCTACTTCTCCTTTTTATTCTTTTTTCTTCCCTTTTCCTACGACTTCTACAAACTCTGAATTAAATTCCATATGTACTTTAATTTCTCCCCCAAGAATATTATCTGTACATTCTGGATCACTTCCTTCAACCCACATAACAATTGTATATTTATCAATTTGTCCTGGGCCAAAGTTTTCTATATGATTCATAGCTACTAAATCATCACTTTCGAATGCGACTGTATTTCTTTCTGGTTGACCATTAGCTCCGATTTTAGCATATGTTACATATTCGCCATTTCTATATATTCTTATTCTTACTGCTTCATCTACATTTTTAACGACATCATCTATAATTATTTCTGTCCAGTAGTCTGAAGTATCAGTTCCTGTATTCTCAACGTAAAATGTGTAAGCAACGTAATTCTTACCATTATGAGAACCATCTATCTGATCTAAATTATCTGGTAACCACTTATATGATATATTATCAAAATAATCAACAGCAGGTGCTTGTAACTCTTCCCTATATACCTTATAAGTAGGATCATCGTACATGATAATATTTCTTTCAAAATAAAGGTTTTTATCAAGTGTAATACTAAAGTTACCATTGTTATATATTATACCCATAATAAAGTAAAGCAATATCAAAAGTAAAAATAATATCAAAATGACAAGCTTGGCTATCTTTGTAAGTTTTTTTCTTCTTTTGACTTTGTCAACACCAACAGTAATTTCTTTCTTCATAGTCATAACCTCTATAATAATATCCTCATCTATTTTACATTACAATTATACACGTAAAAGATAATGATTGTCAATCATAATTGTATTTTTTGGTTTACACTTTCTTTGAACATTATTTTACATCAAGCTTTTCAAAAAATGTGTAAACTTAAGTGTCATTTTGATATTGAGATATTGAGAATGTATTTTATAAATCTTATAATTGTATCAGAAAGAAGGAGAAAAAGGGCTTATATGACTAAGAAGATTTGTTTTATATTTTTGTTGATTTCAGCATCTATTTCTATGTGTCTGATGAGTAATACTTATTCAAGGTATGTGTCTGATACTACTGGAAATATTGATATTCTGTTTGCTAAATGGCAAATCTTGGTTAATCAAAATGATATAACTACTGGTAATAGTTCTGCAATAAGTTTTGAACCTGTTATTGAAGCAAATTACAATATCAAATCAAATACAGTTGCTCCTACATCAAAAGGACACTTTGATATTGATATTGATCCATCTAATGTAGAAGTATCATTTAATTATACAATTAACCTATCAATAGAAAATGAAAACATTCCTGATTTGATGATTACTAAATACTCTATTATTCCTAATGATTATACTGAAGGAGATCAATTAGAAGTAATCAACTTAGAAGGAACAAGCATAACAAACACATTAGATTTTGATAATACAACAGAGAACTTCAGTTTTAAACCATTTACCGTTAGAGTATATTTTGAATGGTATGAAGGTGAAAATGAACAAATGAATGATGAAAGTGATACTAACGCCGCTAATAGTGCAGATTCATTTAAAATCAATGCGAATATAAGTTTCGAACAAAAAGCATAATTAAAAGTTATGTTTTTTTGTACATTAAAAGCACATATATAATTATGTGCTTATTTTTATAATCTATCAAATGTGATGTTTTTTATCTTTTCTTGTTTGATTGTATTTACTATTAAAGTGCTTACTCTTTCATAATTAACTTCTCCATTTACTGGAATGTTTTTATATTTAGAAATTATTTCAAATAACTCTTCTACTTCGTCATCATTATAGTAAGATATTCCAAATTCTTTTTTTAATATATCTTTATAGTACATATCTAATTTCTTTAATATATTAATAGCAACTTCTTCAATAGTTAATATTTCTTCTTTAATAATTGTCATACTTGCTAAATTTAAAGCTAACTCTTGACTATTAAATTTAGGCCATAGAATTCCTGGAGTATCTACTAGATCCATAAATTCATTTATTTTTATAGTACTTAATTGTTTAGTTACTCCTGGTTTATTGCCTACTCCTACTATATTTCTGCCAGCTAATTTATTAATTAATGTACTCTTTCCAACATTAGGAACACCAATAACAAGACATTTAGCTTTTTTAGGTAGCAAGCCTTTTAATGATCTCTTTTGATTAACTTTGTTCATTAAAACATTTACTTCACTTATTACCTTTTTATAGTCATTAGAATTCTTTGAATCACAAGTAACGCAAATATATCCTTCACTTTGATATTTACTAATCCATTTATTAGTTTCTTCTTTGTCACATAAATCATATTTATTAAATACAATTATATTTTGTTTTTCTCTAGTTACTTTATTTAAATCAGGTATTCTAGAACTATATGGTATTCTTGAATCAATAACTTCAATTACAACATCTATTAATGATATGACATCTGTTATTTCTCTTCTTGTTTTAGCCATATGTCCTGGGTACCAGTTGATATTTGTTTTATTCTCATTATTCATTATTTCCACCTGTCCTTT
>ERZ824600.271-NODE-271-length-80134-cov-5.210392_pt1 | contig 80134 bp, 52 predicted proteins | sample MGYA00519933_ERZ824600 | MGnify/ENA primary metagenome ERZ824600 (study PRJEB31778, sample SAMEA3449178) | human gut metagenome | biome: human gut; feature: human-associated habitat; material: faeces | place: United Kingdom | collected 2010/2012 ...
CCTATAGCGTGACAGGCTATCGCTCTAACCAACTGAGCTACGGAGCCAAATTAATGGTGGACCTTCACGGACTTGAACCGCGGACAAACCGGTTATGAGCCGGTTGCTCTAACCAACTGAGCTAAAGGTCCAAATCCCAAAGGATTGAAACTTAATGGTCGGGGTGGAGAGACTCGAACTCCCGACCCCATGGACCCAAACCACGTGCGCTACCAAACTGCGCTACACCCCGACAAATTAAATCAAAGTACTGTCAAAGTAACTTGGCATTAATATTATTAGAGAAGCTTTTATGCTTGCCTAACAACATAATTAAGTTTACTACATTTTAAGAGTGTTGTCAACTATTTTTTCAAATTTTCCAAAATAGTTTATGTTTTTTATTTTTCACTCCTAAAATGTATCAACCTAAATTCAAATAATTTTTTTACCACAACTATTAGTTAATACCCAAATAGTCGTTATATGTTGTATGACGGTCAAATTCTTTTGTATCGTTTATAACTATAATACGATTTGCAACCGTTTGCATTAATTCGTGGTCGTGTGAAGTAAATAGAATTGGACCTTTAAAGTTAATCATTCCCTTATTTAAACTAGTTATACTTTCTAGATCTAGGTGGTTGGTAGGTTCGTCAAAAATTAGCACATTGCTACCCTTTAACATTGCCCTACTCATCATACATCTAACTCTTTCGCCACCACTAATGACACACGCTTTCTTTTGGCTTTCCTCTCCTGTAAATAGCATTCTTCCAAGCCAGCCCCTTAAGAAAGTTTCATCACGTTGGTCTTTTTCTGCTGCGAACTGACCAAGCCATTGAACCAAGTTTAGTTCACAACCTGCAAAGAACTTTTCGTTGTTTTCTGGTAAATATCCAACTGTGATTGTGCTACCCCACTTAAAACTTCCACTATCTGGTTGTTCTTCGCCTGCTAAAATTTTGAATAGCATTGTGGTTGTAGTACTTTTATCACTTAGAAAACCAATTTTATCTTCTTTATTTAATACAAAACTTACGTTTTCAAAATAACCCTTTTTAGTTAGGTTTTCTACCGTTAAAATATCGTTACCGACTTCCCTTTCTGGTCTAAAGTCGATGTATGGATACTTTCTAGAACTTACCTTAATATCTGCAAATTCTAGTTTTTCAAGTTCCTTTTTTCTACTCGTTGCTTGACGAGATTTACTTGCATTTGCACTAAATCTTGCAATAAATTCTTGCAATTCCTTAGCACGTTGTTCGGCTTTTTTGTTCTGCTCTTTTGCTTGGCGTTGTAATAATTGGCTAGTTTCATACCACATATCATAGTTTCCAGAGAACAAATTTAATTTGCCGTAATCTAGGTCACAAATATGAGTACAAATTCTATTTAAAAAATAACGGTTGTGGCTTACTACAATGATAATATTTTCAAAATCAATCAAGTACTCTTCTAACCAGTTTACTGTTTTTGCATCAAGGTTATTCGTAGGTTCATCTAGTATTAATATGTCTGGGTTCATAAATAGTGCCTTTGCAAGTAAAACTTTAACCTTTTGCTTTGGTTCGATGTCTGCCATAAGTTTATTAAAATCGGTTTCATCAATTCCCAAATTTTTAAGTAAAGTTTCGGCTTCGCCTTCCGCTTCCCAACCACCAAGTTCTGCAAATTCCGTTTCAAGTTCGCCAGCACGAATACCATCTTCATCGGTAAAATCGGCTTTTGCGTAAATAGCGTCCTTTTCATTCATAATGTCAACTAGTCTTTTATGACCTAAAAGAACGGTTTGTAAAGCGGTTTTATCATTATAAGCATTTTGGTTTTGTTCTAAAACAGACATTCTTTCATTTTTAGAAATTGAAATATCACCACTGCTAGGAGAAAGTTCACCGGTAAGCAATTTTAAAAATGTAGACTTGCCCGCCCCGTTTGCTCCTATTATTCCGTAGCAATTACCCTTAGTAAACTTGATGTTTACATCTTCAAATAATACTCTTGCTCCAAATTGTAGTCTTACATTGGTACATTGAATCATATCTTTCTCCTATTATTCCATAATTATCTTATTAATGATACTATTAATCGTTTCTTTTGTCAACCGAATACCCTTTATTTTAGCAGGATAAAATTTCGAAAATTTTCATGCAAATGAATATTTGCCCGATACTTGTAAATAATTCTAATAAAATAATTTTTTGGAGATTACTATGGAATATAATTTAAAAGAAGAAACCGAAAATGATTCCCGTGGCGAAATTTATTGGCTTTATGTATTTATATTTATTCTTGGTAGTATGGCTATTGCTGGCATTTGCTACTTAATGTGCGGAAACAACTTTTATTCGTTTAAGGTTGGAAACGAACCTGAGTTTGCATTAGACTTTAAAATTTTAATGTGGAGTACTATGTTTGGGCTAGACCTAATTGGGCTTGCATCCTACTTTATGTGGCTTTCAAGATTTACGGACAATAGACCTAAAAAGGAAATTTTAGAAAACTTTATTCCGCTAATTATTCATTTGGTATTATTTATTTTATGGCCACTTTTTACTTTTGGACTAAATCTACCTATTGTTGGTTGTGCAATTTTGGGTGCTAGCATAATTGTTGCAATTTATATGGTATATAGATATTACAATTCTAGCATTATTGCTGGGATACTTTCTTCAATTTGGACGCTTTGGCTAATGTATATGCTTTCTACTAACATTGCTTTTTGCTTAATAAAATAGATTACGTTTACAATCTAAAGTTTACAAAAAAACAAGTATTATTTTAAAGAGTAATGTTTTTTGCGTTATATATAATGAAAAATATAATATAATTACTATTATTTCGATATTTTAATTGAAATGTTTCGATAATTAATCTAGCCATACATTATCATCAAAATTTAGAATGTACAAGCCAATTTACTTTTTACTATCTGCTAAAAAATAAAACTAATAATTTTACACAAAACTAAAACGCTACCGTGAGATTGGTAGCGTTTTTATTTATCTTGATAATTCCTTTATAATTTCATTTGCTTCGGCTTTTGTAGATGCAAAACTCAAAGTTTCCTTCGTCTTTTTATCTATTACAAAAAAGCCATCTTTTTTTGCACTTTCTACAATTTTATATTTGCAATCGCCGTTTTCTTTTGGTTGAGCATCAAGTGGCTGAGCCCTATTTTTATCATACTCGGTTTTTCCTATCTTCTCTCTTAAATCATTCTGAATACGGTCTTCTAATTCGTTATTTCGCATTACACTTTTTACAAACATAATGATGAATGCAATATTCCCTAAAAGCAACACACCCATAATTGTGTATAATACCCACGAATCTATTGTAACAGTTAAAATGTTAGACATAAATTTTCTCCTACATTTCTCTTAAAGATTGGAACTTGTCATTTAAAATATCACGTTCTATTTGTTGACCAGCCTTACCTGAATTAGTAACTTTATAACCTTCGCCAATAATGATTTGGTTTTTGTGGAAAGGCTTAATGCGGTGCATTATAATCATTGGAACAATATTGCATTTTGCTCTATCCGCAAAAAATATGACGCCCGATTTAATATCTTGCAAATCTTCTGACCCCGATTTATTTCTAGTGCCTTCTGGGAAAATTATAATATTTTTACCTTTTTTCAATTCGGATAAAACTTCTTTCATCGCTTTAATATCTAAGTTGTTTCGGTCTATAAAAATTGCACCTAACCCACCCACAAAAGTTCTTGAAAAACAATTTTTGCCGAGTTCTTTTTTTGCAAGGAATTTTCTTAACCAAAAGCGTTTAAAAAATAAGACTTGGAGCATCCAGACATCAAAGTTTGAGTAGTGATTGCAAGCAATTAACTGCCCCGTCTTTTGATTTTTTAAGTTTTTTCTACCCAAAACCTTTATAGGAAATAATATTCTAAATGGAATATACAAAATTAAACTAAAAATCACGAGCAAGCACGCAATAATAAATCTATTTATATATCCAAAAAAGGAGCCTAATTTTCTAAAAAATTTTTTCATACTTAAATTATATCACTTATAAGTTTAATTTTGCAAGAAAATTATTATTTGCATTGAAAAAAGCTAAAATACTTGAAAAAATATTACATTTAGTGTAAAATTAACCCGAATAGGAGAAAAATTTTTATGATGAGATTAAATAAATTTTTATCTACTTGTGGAGTTGCCAGTAGAAGAAATGCTGAAGAACTTATAACAAGCGGAAAAGTTACCATAAATGGCTCGGTTGTTACAAACCTTGCAACAACTGTAGATGAAAATAATGATACCGTATTTGTAAACGGAAAGCACGTTGAATATACCGATAATTACGTTTATCTAATGCTTTATAAACCAAAGGGATGTATTACTTCGGTTTCTGACGAGAAAGGCAGAAAGACCGTTATGGACTTCATTCCCGAAAAGTATAGAAAACTTGTAAAACCCGTTGGAAGACTAGACTATGATAGTGAAGGACTTTTGCTGTTTACCAACGACGGAGATTTTGCAAATAAAATTACTTCCCCAAAAAATAAAATTCAAAAGCACTATATTGTAAAAATTGAGGGAGAAATTACAAACAAAGAAATTGTTATTCTTTGTAAGGGTGTAAAATTGGACGACGGCACAATTACCGCTCCTGCAAGCATTAAGCCTATTGAAGTATCTAATGGACTTACAAAACTTGAAGTTATAATCAGCGAAGGAAAAAATCGTGAGATTAGACGTATGTTTGAATCTATTGGTAAAAATGTCGTATTTTTAAAGCGTACTCAAATTGGAATGCTACGACTTGGGGGACTCGCTCGTGGTACAACAAAGACCTTTGACCCAAAGTATGCACTTTTGGGTAACGGCACAATAAAACTTGAAAAAAGTAAAAAGTAAATAATAAATAAAAAAAGTCTATGCGTGAATGTCCGCATAGACTTTTGTTTTAAAAAATTAATTATGTTAAAGTACAAATTTAATTTTTTTGTAAAATTTAACTTATTTAAAGCAAAACTTGGTTTTATTATAGAATTTGATTAATTTAAGGCATAAATTTAGTTTTTTAATAAAAATTAATTATTTTAAAACATAAATTTAGTTTTATTATGAAAGTGTTACGCTACAAATTGCTTTGTAATATCTTTAAATATATCCATTGTTGTAATACTTGGGGCATCTTCTAAACTATATAAATCGGCGTTAAAAATTTCGTTTCCATTTATCGTCACGCTAATACTTCCAACTACTTGGTCTTTTTTTACTGGAGCGACTAACTTTTCTGGCAAATTAACATTTACATTAATTTTATCTTCGCCCGATTTTAGTATTGGATAAACAAAACCCGCTTTAGTATATACCTTTACGCTGGTTGTTTTAGAGTTTTCTACTGGCAAGTTAGATATAAATGAGTATGCTTCAATTATACTTTTGTTTTCAATCTTGGCTTCGGCTTCCTTTAAAACCCTTTCGCTTTCATTGAACATATCTGGACAATTTAACACAACCGCTATTAATTCCTTGCCGTTAATTGTGGCACTTGTAACCAAACATCTTCCAGCTTCAGGAGTAAACCCCGACTTCACGCCAGTTGCAACGAAACCAGAATTTATTAAATTATCATCAAATAGTAGTTTTTGCTTATTCTTTAGATAACGTTTTGTTTTAGTGCAATTAGTTTCGTCCACTGTGTAGCGTTTGGTGGATACAATCTTTCTAAATGTTTCGTTCTTCATAGCGTATGCGGTAAGTTTTGCAAGGTCAAGGGCGGAAGTGTAGTGAGTACTACCATGGAGACCATGTGGGTTATCAAAGTGAGTATTAGTTAAATTCAATTTTTTAGCATATTCATTCATTAGTTTTACAAAATTTTCTTCACTTCCACTTGTGATTATTGCAAGTGCTACCGCATTGTCGTTTCCAGACGCCAACATTAATCCGTACATTAAATCAATTATTTTTAAGTTTTCGCCACGTCTTAAATATGTACTAGTACCTTCTATGCCTACTGCACTATCTGGAATGGTCACAACTGCTTCGTAGTCACTTATGTTTTCTAGTGCTACTATTAATGTCATTATTTTGGTTGTGCTTGCTTGGCATAACTTATCTTCAGCATTTAGCCCCATTATTTCCCTTCCGGAATTTTGTTCTATAACACACATCGCTTTATATGGTTCAACTTTCTTTTCATTAGTTTTTTCAGCACCAAATGACTTAAAAAAAGTCGTATACCTAACCGTTTCGCAAAATGTCATTGAAGCAATTGCAACTAATATCCCTATAAATACTATAGAAACAAATAATGCAAAAACATTAACGTGCTTTGATTTGTAATATGGTTCGGTGTAATCTTGACGGGTTTTACCCTTATCAGAGTTTTGAGGTTTTTCCAACTCATTATAATCTCTTGTGGGCTTATTGTATTCAAACCTACCACGGGTAATGTCTTCGCTAATTTTCTTATTCGGTAAAATACTTCTGAAACTATCTACCCCGCCCAAATTATCGAATTCTGAATAACTAAGCATTGTTTACTCCTTAAATTTCTTTTTTAACGCTTCTATACAATCGGGTATACAGTCAATAAGTTTTAGAAGTGGTTCCGATTGTGATATTTTTAAATACTGTACATCATCTTTTTCTATTACAAGTAGTCCCATTGGTATAACCGAAAAACCAGCACCTGAACCACCAGCATAAGGAAATCTGCTTTTGTCTAGGCTTTCAGAATATTCGCCACCACCCGCAACAAAACCTACACTTATTCGGCTAATTGGTAAGATTTTCCTACCCGAAAACTCATCACTTATTTCTTTCCCAACCACAATATCGCTATCAACCATAGATTTAATTTCCTTTATTGTGTTGGATATTAAATTTTCTATAGGTTGAGATTTTTTTAAATCATTATCTTTATCTTTTCTACTCATTTAACTTCTCCTTTTTGCATTTTACTATATTTAGTTTTTGCGTAAATAATTGAAATTATTATAGAAAGTGCATTGATTGTAATATTAATTTTTGAAGCAATGTTTAGATTGTTTTCGTTGTATGTAGGGTTAATTTGAATATCAATCTTTGACGCGGATATTTGTGGAATTAAACTTAAAATTATTGACTGAAATGTGCCAATAAGCATACTAGTTAAAAAAGCGTCCGAAACCAATCCACCATCTAACAAAAAGACGACTTTTCTAATTTTGAAATATGGAAACATTTTTTGTATTAATAATTGCTGAACAATTTTAGGGTCATTAGTTTTCATAATTTTAGAAGTTGTAGTAATTTGGGAGATTGTAAAATCATCCAATAAGTATAACTTACCCTTACTAAGATTAATTTTTATTGCACTAAGACTATAGTACAAACTACGACTTTTTATATCTAGCACAAACTGAACCTTGGCTGGTAAAGGAATTAGCAATAATACAAGCAACCCCAAAAAAACTAAACAAAAAATAAACACTACTTTCATAATACAAATAGTGTCTATTTTTTTATATTAAATTATTCATATGTTAAATTATTTAAACAAAATCTGCGTTGTTTGAAGAATTGTTTTTGTCAGATTCCATACCAACGCTTGCTTTTTCACTTTCAATAAAGTCGGCAATTTTTTGTTTTTCAGCTTCCTGTTGTTCTCTAATCTTCTCTGGAACAATCTCTTCATCCGAAATATCGAATTGACGATACAATGATTGATCTCTATCCGTTCCACGAATGGTTTTAATTCTTTCAAGTAGACTTTCCTTATCTGGTAAATCTTCAATAGAATTAAGATTAAAGCGTTTTAAAAAATCATCAGTTGTACCGAATAACACAGGCTTACCCACAACATCTTTTTTACCAACAATCTCAATTAAATGGTGTTCCATTAAAATATTGACGGCATAGTCGCACGAAACACCTCTAATTTCTTCAATCTCTAATCTAGTAATTGGTTGCTTGTATGCTATAATTGAAAGTGTTTCTATGGTAGACTTAGACAACGCTCTTTCTCTAATTGGATTTAGTACTAGTGATATATCTTCTACATAATCTGGGCAAGTGGCTAGTTGTAAATGGTTATTAAATCTTTTTAAAATTATTCCGCTTGGAGAAGAATACTTAAATGACAATGTTTCTATTGCTTCTTCAAGTTCTTCCTTTTTTATTTCCAATTTTGAGATTATATCATTTTCGTTTACGGCTTCGCCCGCAACAAAAAGAATAGACTCAACTACTTGTGCAAGTTTATCGGTATTTACCATATTACATTTCACCGCCTTGTTTTTCTATAAATATTTCCCCAAAAGTATCCGGTTGAATAACTTTTATTATTTGTGTTTTTAATAGTTCTAATAACGCCAAAAATGTGTTTATTACTTCGCTTTTGCTGTAATCTAGCGAATATAGTTCACTAAACTTAATTTTATCTGAAGTTAGGAGTTTATCCTTAATATCCGCTATTTTTTGTGCTACTGTAAATCTATCTTTTGCTATTTGCTTTGCTTCTGGAACTTCGGCTTTTTCTTCAATTTTATGCATTATCATAGCAAATGCGTCTAACAGTTTATCAAAGCTAAAATCTTTTAATTCATATCTATAACCATTTGCTAGTGGCTCGGGGTCTTTATACAAACTATCAATATCTTCAAATTGTTTTAGTACTTCCGATTGCTCTTTAAATAGTTTATACTCTTCAATTTGACGAATTAACTTTTTCTCTGGGTCTTCTTCGTCTTCTTCATCTTCTTTTGGTGGAGGAGGAAGAAGTTTTCTTGATTTTATTTCTATTAAGGTTGCCGCCATTTCAATAAAATCGCCAACTTTTTCTACCGGCATTTCTTCCATTTGGCTAATATAATCTAAAAATTGCTCGGTAATTGTAGAAACAAAAATATCTTTAATGTCTATCTTTGCTTCTTTAATTAAATGCAACAATAAATCTAACGGACCTTCAAATTTATCAAGTTTTATGCTATATGCATTTTCCGACATTTCTTCCGATTCATCCGTTTCTTCGGTAACTATCCCTAATTTTTCTAGGTCTTCGTTAGATTGTACTTCTACCTGTTCCACAAAAATTCTCCTATCTAAACAAATCAAATAAACTAGTCCACATTGTAAGCATTCCTATTTCCATAAAGTTTAACAAATATTGCATAAGTATATTTATAATTCCAAAACCTAAAAGTAAAATTAAAATGATTGTAGAATACTTATACATAAATTCTAGAAATTTACTATTTGGTTTTAGTATAAGTTCTAAAACCCTATAACCATCTAGTGGGTAGAATGGCAACAAGTTAAAGAATGCCAAACTTAAATTAATTTCTACTCCATAAATTAAAAAGTATTGAAGTAATATTGTCCAAAAACTATCACTTTGAAGTGCTATTGGTGCAAATGTACCAATAAGTGAATAAACAAATGTAAATATAAGTGCCAAAATTAAATTGCTAAGAATACCCGAAATTGCAACAGCAAACATACTTCGCTTGCCCTTTTTAAGGTTTTCATAATTTATAGGTACTGGGCTTGCCCAACCAAAACCAAATATTATAAGACACACAAAGCCATATAAATTAAAGTGGGCAAACGGATTAAGCGTCATTCTTCCACAAAGTTTTGCGGTTGGGTCACCATTTTTGTATGCCGTAAACGCATGTGAAAATTCATGCATTGAAAAACTGAGAAGCAATACCCCAAGGTATGCCACAAGTATAGCCATAAATTGCCCGAAAGATAAATTTGCTCTGAATAAACTAATTAGCATACAAACATCTCCTATATAAATTATATAATTAATAGAGTAATAAGTCAAATTATTTAAAAGCAAAAAGGTAGGTAAACTAAAATTACCTACCCTTAAACTTAATAATATTAGCCTAATAATTGTAAAACTAAATCTTTGTAATTATTTTTCTCTATATCTGAACTAGTTACTAATTCGGTTGAGCCAACTTCTACCCCATTTACAATTACACTAAGTTTTCCAACTACAGTAGATTTTGATATAGGTGCATCCAATTTTGTAAATGTTAATTCGGTTTTGTTTTCTGTAACTGGTAATTGTTCATTCTTATTTACTAACATATATACATCATCTTTTGCAACTACTTCAACTTGTTTTTGTTTACCATTTTTAATTGCAATTGCTTCTACTGGAGTATCTTTTGCAATTACTAATTTACTTTCAAAATTTGTAAAACCATAATTTAGTAACTTAGTTTCTTCGTCAAAACGAACTTTACTATCATTTAGCCCCATAACGCAAGCAATTAATTCCATATTATTACGTTTGCCAAAACCTACAATGCAGTAACCAGCGTCATCTGTATGCCCCGTCTTCGCCATGTAAATATCTGGGTTTGTACGAATTAAACGGTTAGTGTTTGTAAGTGATGTAACTCTACCATTGGCGTGTTGCATATCGTACATCCATGTTTTTTCTAATTCCGAAATAAGATTATATTTAGAAAGTGCTTTTAGTGCTATACATAAGTCCTTTGCACAAGAGTAGTGTCCTGCAGTATCAAGCCCAGTACAATTTACAAAATTTGTGTTAGTCATACCTAATTGTTGTGCCTTTTCGTTCATCTTTTTTACAAATAATTTCTCATCACCCGAAACACATTCAGCAAGAGCAACACACGAATCATTTGCTGACGCTACCGCTACCGACTTTATTAATTCCTGTACGCTATAGTTTTGGTTTGCGTCCAAAAAGCACTCCGAACCTTCTTGACTTGCAGAATATTCACTAATTAAAACTTGTTGATTTAGTGATAAATTACCTTTATCTATTTCTTCCATTACAAGTAAAAGTGTAATAACCTTTGTCATACTAGCGGGCGCCAAGTGTGTTTCAGCGTTGTCGCTATACATAATCTTCCCGCTTTTTGCGTCTATTAATACACTAGACTTCGCTTGAAGATTTAGTGCAGACTTCACACTTTCACTACTAGTTACTTCATTTGCTTCTGATATTTTTTTATAGCAGAATACCAAATCTTTGGTTGAAGGTAACATCATAACCATACTTACTGCCAAAATTATTACAATTATTGATAGAAACTTCTTCATATAATTAATCTCCTATCAATAGTGTTTATTTAGTCACTTGTTTTATGAAAAATATTATGTCCCATTTTGACGAATTATAAAAAATACACTCAAAACCAATTTGTACCAAACGAAAATTGAATAATAAAAAACTCTACCCAAAATAAGGTAGAGTTAGATATGTTACTTGGTTAGAACTAATGTTTTTAGTACGCTATATGTTAAAGATTTTCCGTCTTCGGTAGTTTGAACTTCTTCGGTATAATAGTAAAGTGTATTACCTATTACTTCCCAATTCATAAATGTGCCAGCTTTTACTGCTTGCTCTTCGGTTACCTTTCCTAGTTTTGCACTAGTGTCAGTTAGAGAAATTTTTGAAATTACTTGTTCATCAGACTTAGAACCACTCTTTGTGTACTTAAAGTAAGCGTAGCCGTTATTTTCAAACAAGAAATCATAATCGGTTGATGCTAACACCTTTTGATATTTTAATTCACCATTTATCCAACCGGTACTTCTAAACATAGAGTTGGTAGTATCCTTAATAAGTAGTGTGCCATCTGAAAGAATAGTGAAACTATCTGGAACTGTATAGTAAATTTTTTCGCCAGTTCCAAGCCCTGCAACTGCAGATGTTCTGTATAAATCTTTATCTAGTACATAATACAAATATCCACCGCTAACTTGTTTTAGTGTGACATCACTACCCGCAGAGATAATGAGATTATCTGAACCATCTGGATTTACGCTATAAATATTTTGACCGCTTTGAGTAACAAAATTTTCGCTAGGGGTTAATGAATAGAATATTTTTGTATCTGCTCCGCTACCTTCACCGCAAGATGAAGAAAGTGCGACACTTTGAACCTCTTCTGCCAAAACTTCATTTTTTAGAGTTTTCATATTGATTGAATACAAAGTTTTATTTTCGTAAACAACCAAATACAAGCAATCATTAGTTTTGTAATAACTATATGTTGGAGTGCCTTCAGTTTCAGTTGTATACAAAACTTCAAAATGCTTACCATCTATTCCAACACGTGCAAAACTTACTCTCTTTACAAGTTTGGTAGCACTAGCGGAAGTAACTTGCGCTGGTGTGGAAAAATAGATATAGTCACCAAAAACATATATTTCGCCATCAGCGTAACCAGCAAGTGCTGAATAAACTAGTTCCGCTTCGCCAGTTAGATTGCCATTTCCATCAATTTTTGATTTATATATACCCATAGGGTCTACACTAGAACCGGTAAGTGTTCTATCTGATGTTATACGATTAACATAATAGATATATTCGCCCTTTACTGCCCCTATTTTACCATTACTAGAAACCCCTTCGGTTGAAAAGTTTGAAACTTTTTGCGAGCAACCAGTAAAGATTGCGACACATAAAAATACTGCAAGTACCAAACTTATAGACTTAATAACTTTTTTAAACATGCATATTCCCCTTTTTCTAATGAAAAATTATTTATATTCACTTAATTATTTTACAACAATTTAATTAATAAAGTCAACAACTATTTCCTATTATTTTAATCACAATTTATTTTAATTGCTTTTCCATCTGTCGCGTATTGAAATAATATGTTATATGCAAAATCTCCACACTCATCGACCTTATAAATTATGGAATTTATACCAAGATTTTTTTGCGAATTTGAAAGCAAAATGGGCATTGCTATTGCTACTATGTCTGGCATAGGTTCGGTATTTAAAAGGAATTGGGGCTTGCTATAAAACTTTGCTAGAATTAGCGTTTCGTGGGATGATACCCTTTTCCATACCCCACCAAAACGCTTAGATAAAAACGGGAAGTCTGTACCCGCACTAAAAAGCAACTCAAATTCGTCTTTGATTGTGTCATAAAAGGTTTTGTCACTTGCACTACAATTACAAGTGTTGCAAGTATCCGCTACTTGTTTATCAGTTAGTTCATCACTAAATAATTGTTTAGCTGAAACGGAACTAGAACTGCCATTATTCACCACATTTTCGTTAGTGCATAATTTAGAATTTAGCGTCGCAGTAGTTAAATTTTTATACTTTTCCAAAATTGCACGGGCTTCGTCTAAAATCTCCGTTTGATTAGTTTCTTTGGCGTATTCGCTTGCGGATAATCTATCATCGGTAAAATCATTAGCCACACATAAACTACCATCAACTTCTATGTTGTCATTCTCGTTTTTACACTCTGAGTATCCCCTTAAGACCAACTCATTGTTTTTATAAATTTCTACATATATGTCATCTTGAATAATAAATCCACCAAGCGAAAAACTTAAATAATTAGAATTAAATTGGTGTGTGTAATTATGCCCATCGGCATCAGTCAAACTGATTATATAATTTTTGCCATTCTCAAAATTAAAAAGATTAACAATAACAACAACACCAAAGGATGTTTTTTCTATATATACCGAGCCTTGCTCTATGCTCATAACTTCAACCGTTTCTAAAACAATAAATCTCTTTTCTGACATAATTTACTTCCTTTTTGCTAAAATAATAGACAAATTGGAGAAGATTATTCATTTTTTTAATTAAATCGTATACTTTTCGGAAGAAAAAACACCCGACATTTCGAGTGCTTAACTTAAAAATTTATTTAGTTTTATATCCGCTTAAAACTTTATACAACAACTCAAATTGTTCGCTAGATAGTTCTTCGGCTCTTACTTTTGCATTAAGTGATAATTGATTCAGTGCAGACTCTGCACTTTCACGAGTAATAGATAATGCACTCATTAGGTTATTACAAAGAGTTTTTCTTCTATTAAAGAAACAAGATTGAATAAATTTAGAAACACCAATAGCGTAATTTTCGTCTATATTTTCTCTGACCTTAATATTCACAATACACGAATCTACCTTTGGCATTGGATAAAAATTTTGCTTTTTTACTACTCTTTTTATAGTAGCCTTACCATAATAATTAACCACTGCAGACAACGCACCGTAAGTTTTACTATTAGGAACAGAAACCATCCTTTCGCCAACTTCTTTTTGAACCATAATGCTAATATCTTTAACCAAACCACACCAATTTAGCAGTTTAAAAACAATTGGGGTTGTAATGTAGTATGGAATATTTGCAATTACCTTAATGCTTTTAACATTTTCACCGTCTTCAAATAATTGAAGCAGTTCATCTCGCTCCACCTTTAAAAAATCTTTAAACACAACCTTTAGGTTTTTGTGTTCGTCTTCAATTTTTGCAAGGTCTTCTTTTAAACTTTCATCAACTTCAAAAGAGATTAATTTTTTACATTTACTTGCAATAACTTCGGTAAGTGTTCCAGCCCCTGCACCAATTTCGACAACCATATCGGTTGAAGAAATTTCGGCATCACCTACTATTGCTGTAAGTAAATTTTTATCACTAATGAAATTTTGCCCAAGTGATTTTTTAAATTCATGAGAATTAAAAGGTTTTGATTTTGTTGATTTTTGCATTCGTCAAATTTCTCCAAAAAATATTAAAAATTTTTACATAATTTTGCATTGCTTTAACAAAAATATTACCATACAAATGAGAAACAAGTACGTAAGTTTTTGCACCAGCAAAACTTAAAACAAAAGTACGAAGGAAAATCTAAATTTAAGTAACAGCCACCTTGTTACTTAAATTTTTTTATTAATTTTTTAGCGTTCGCTGTTGTAATTTTAATAAAATCATTTACATCCATACATCTTAAATTTGCAATATATCTTGCTGTTTCTACTACAAAGCGTGGCTCATTTCTATTACCCCTAAAAGGCGCCGGGCAAAGAAAGGGAGAATCGGTTTCTATCAAAATTTTATCTAGTGGACATAGTTTTGCACATCTATCTAAAATAGATTCACTCTCGCTTTTCTTTTTGAATGTTACCGAACCCGAAAAAGAAATATGAAAACCAAGTGCCAAATACTTTTGCATTTCTTCTTCCGTTCCACTAAAACAATGTACTATACCGCCGTGATTTAAATAATTTTTGTTATTATTTAATAACATTATTGCGTCACCATGTGCATCCCTTATATGCATAGAAATTGGAAGGGCTAATTTATCCGCCAACTTAATTTGTTCTAAAAATACACGCTTTTGAAGTTCTTTATCTTTGTATTCGCCGTGGTAGTCTAACCCAATCTCTCCAATTCCTACAAAATGGTCATCCGTTTTACTAAGTTCTGTTAAAAAACTGACAAATTCATCATTGAAGTTTTCTATATCATATGGATGAAGCCCTACCATATAATAAACTTCGGGGTGTATTTTACTAAATTCTACGGCATCTTTTACACTCTTGATTGACCCCGTCATATTTATTATGTTGCACAATTTGTCGGTCTGCATATCTCTAGCTATATTTTCAGCATTTTCAAACTCAGATAAATGAGCGTGGGAATCAATCATATATTCAGTTATACCATTGGTGTTTAATTCTATCCTATCCATTTTTTGCTCCAAAAAAATTACATATTGATTATAATGGTACTAGCCTAATTTGTCAATTTAATTGCATTAAGTAATTAATTTACAATTACAAAAATACAATTAAGTATGAATAAAATTTGGTTAATAGTATGTACAATTTCTTGTATAATTTTAGGAATTATTTGTCCTGAAAGCATATTGCCCGACCTAATTGGAGCAACAAACAACGCTTTATGGTTATCATTTGAATTGCTTGCAATCTATGCGGTTTGGCTTGGTATTTTAGGAATTGTTGAAAACACAAAGCTTTCGTTGTTTTTAGCAAAAATTTTATCACCGTTAATAGATTGGCTCTGGGGCAAAAAAGATATGAACCCCGAAGCAAAAAAATATCTATCACTTTCACTTTCTACCAGCGTTTTAGGAATCGGCGGGGCAAGTGTTCCATTTGGAATTAAAGCAATTGAAAAAATGGATAACAAAACGGGAATTGTAACCTTTCCTATGATAATGACAATTATATTTGCAAGTTCTGGGGTACAACTTTTACCCACAACGGTAATGGGGCTAATGGTTGCAAGCGGAAGTACGTCGGCATCATTCATAATTTTACCTACTATACTCGCGGGACTTTGCACAACAATAGTTGGGGTAGTTCTTGCAAAAATTCTAGAACGCGTATCAAAATTTAGAGCAAAGAGAAAGGAAAAAATATGATTTATGTAATACCCATTTTGTTTGTAACTATTTTTATTTATTGCATTATAAAAAATATACCCGCTTATGATTATTTTGTAAAAGGGTCAAAAGAAGCGGTTAATTTGGTTATATCAATTCTTCCCTACCTATGTGCAATCTTTATTTTTGTAACTCTAATGGATAAAAGTGGAATTTCGGATATACTTTGCAAAATTTCTGAACCAATACTTAGATTGGTTGGCATACCTGTAGAACTTTCTAAACTTGTAGTTTTACGACCATTTTCGGGCAACGGTTCACTTGCTATTGTAAAAGATATATTTGTAAAGTATGGTCCCGATAGTTATATCGGCAGATGTGCAAGTGTAGTACTTGGGGCGAGTGATACAATTTTTTACGTAACTGCCGTTTACTTTAGCACTATAAACATTAAAAATATGCGTTATATTATCCCCGTTTGCATGATAGCGTGTTTTGTAGGGTCAATATGTGCGTGCTTACTTGTAAGATTATTTAGTTAAATATTGGTTTAAAATTTTACTAAAAAATGAATTTTAAAAATTAAAAATTTACTCAGTTACTCAAAATTTTAGAGTGTAAAAATTGAAAAATTTTAGAAAACTATTAGACAGAAATTTATAAAAGGTGAAATGGTTTTAATAAAATATTACACTAAATTACAATTATTTTTCTGTATAAAATTTGCTCGCCTTTTCTAGATGAATAATTAGTCAAAAAGAGATAAACTTAACAAAAACTGCCAAATTTTGGGCTAAAAATTGATTATTTATAATTAAAAATACAAAAATCTTACAAAATCATATAAATTTCGTAAGATTTTTTGTTGAAAAAATTTTTCTACAAATTAGACCTAATTTTTAATAAGTTTTATTAAAAATCTTCTTAGTTTGTTGCCTTCTAAAATTTCTTGTTTTGCAACTTCAAAGTGATATTTTTTTGCGAGCTTTATCAATTCATTTTGCCTTTCCATAATATGAATAAAATATAGTGAACCACCCGTTTTTAAAATATTTTTCGCACTCACAATAATATCTTCTAACGTTACCGAAATTTCGTGGCGAGCAATTGATTTACTAACTTGCTCATTTATTTTACCACTTCCCTTTTTAAAGTATGGCGGGTTACAGCAAACGCAATCTACATTTTGCACATACTTATTCGCATCGGTCAAACTGGTATTATGTAAAACAATATTAGTTTTTTCGTTATTAAGCATATTGGTGTAGGTAGAAAGTTCGGCAAGTTCTTTTTGAATTTCAAACTGAACTAAGTTCTTTGTATTTATTCGACCTATTATTTCCAACCCAACTATTCCACTGCCACTACAAAAATCTACAAGTGTATCTATATTTTCTTCATCTACAAACTTTGCGAGTTTTACGCTATCACTTGTAAAGGTATAATATTTATCACATTGAAAAATTGGGCTACCATCTGTTAGGTAGTCCAATTCCCATCCAAATTGTTTTGCTACTTGCTCTGGATTAAGCGTTTTCATACATTACTCTGCAGGGGTTGGAGCTGAAACTGGGCAAACACTTGCGCATAGACCACAAGCAATGCACTTTTCTGGGTCAATTTCAAACTTGCCATCTCCCATTGTGATTGCACCTACTGGGCAGTTGCCAGCACATGCACCGCAAGCAATACAAGCATCGGTAATTTTATATGCCATTACAAATTTTCTCCTTTTTTAGGCTTAAAGTTTCGATGAAAGTTATTGTGACGATTTCGTCTATCCTTTTTGTTTTTTCTAAAATTATTCTTAGACGAAGAATCTTCTCTTTCATCCTTTTTATTATAAACATTTGTTTCGTTAAAATCAACTTTTTTTGTTTGAGTTTGCAAATTTTCGGGTTTGTTGGTTAATTTTGCTTCGTTGAACTTGTTTATTATTTCGTTTTTTTCGGCTTGAGTAAAATTTTTAAATTCCGGTTTTTCGGTTTCGTTAGTTTCTGTTTTTGTTATTTCAGTTTTACACTTTTCGCAAGATTGATTAGTATTGCCACAACCTAAGCATCCGCTTTTAGTGCAACAACTTTGTGGAACGGGTTCGTCACCATATAAATTTATTCCAAGTTCTGAGCAACGATAATCTACAAATTTAAAACTATCATCATCAGAATATACTTTAACGGTTATTGTGCCACGAATTATATCATTAGCGTGAACAACCCCCTTACCTTCGGGAGTTTCAATAGTTGAACCGACCTTTGGCATTTTTGCAAGCAGTTCTCTGTAAACTGGCTCTTCGTATGCTAAGCAACACATCATTTTGCCACACGCTCCGCCTGTTTTAGATGGAGACAGTGACATATTTTGCGTTTTTGCCATTTTTACCACAACGTGTTCACCTTGTTGTAAAAAGGTTGTGCAACAACATGGCCTTCCACATAGCCCAAGCGCTCCAACCGCCTTAACTTCATCACGTATACCAATTTGACGCAATTCAATTTTGGTTTTTAAAGCACTGGCGAGTACCTTTAACAATTCTCTAAAATCTACCCTATCTTCGCTGGTATATGAAATTGTAACCTTGGTACCATCGAAGGAATATTGAACCTCTATTACCTTCATAGGAAGATTTAGTTTTTCTATTTTTTCTACTATTACTGGCAAATTATCTTCGGCTTTTTTCTTTAATTTCTCTAATTTTTCTTTATCTTCGGCAGTTACTTTTCGAATAACTGGTCTTAGTGGTGGCTCAATCTCAGAGTCTTCTACTTGAAACTTTGCTTTAGTTACGACACCAACCGCTTGACCATTTGCAGTTTCTACAACGACTTCATCCCCTACCAAAACATCTTCATCTATTGGTCTAAAGTAATATGTTTTGGTTGCTTGGCGAAAACTTATTCCTACTACTTCTTGCATTTTATTCTTACCTCCACAATTTTTAATAATAATTGGTCTATTATATTTACCTTAGAAACATTTGCACCAATCATTGCTTTTGCTTCGTAGGTTTGTTCTACAATTTTAGTTAATGCGGTAAACGATAATTCATCCGCTATCTGCTTTAATTTTGCTAAATTTGATTTATTTGAAACTAAGTCAATATTACCCGACTTAATTCTTATAACATCAAGCAGTGTAAACTGCAACGCATCTATACTTTCTTCAAGCATATCACCAAGTGATTGCATTTTTACAGCATAATCTAAAATTTTTACAGTAGAATTCATATTTTGTAAACAATTAATAACTAAGTTGTTAATCTCTTTTACTTCCGATTTACCAGCAAGCGCCAACGCCTTTTGAACGTTTCCGCAACTTTCAGTGGCAATAATTTCGGCGTCACTAGAGCCATTTTTCTTTAAAATATCTACCAAAACCGAATCTGGAACCGCTTCTAAAAATACTTTTTGAGTACGACTAAGTGTAGTTTGTAAAAGTTTATTTGTATTAGAAACTAGCAATATAAACATACAATCAGCGGGCGGTTCTTCTATAGTCTTTAATAGTTTATTTTCTACCGTTTTATTTACTTCATCAAAATTGTACAACAAATATACCTTTTTGTTTGCAGAATATGGTCTTACGGGTGCATTTGTTACAATTTCTTCGGCATCATCTATATCTATAGTTTTTTCTTTGCCGTAAACTAAAATATCTGGATGGATGAGTTTTTCGGCATTTTTGCAGTTGTTACAATTATTGCAAAACTCTCCATTTTTTAAATTTTCACAAAAGAGCAATTTTAATATACATTTAGTAAATTCTTCTTGAATGACTTTATCTTCACTAATAAACATTAGAGCATGAAACAACCGATTGTTTTGTACTTCGGTTTTTAGTCTATTGAAACTTGCGCTATTTAATATGATTTTTTCTAACATAACTTTGCTCCGATAATAATGTTACCACAACTTGCAACCTAAGTCAACCTAATAAAAATAACAAAAATTACCCGACCCCATTGATTTTTTGCAAAATTGTGTTATAATAATTTTACAGATTTTGTAAAGGGCAAAATTTAGTTTTATATTGGGGGCAAATAATGAACGAAACTAAACTAAAAGAAGAATTTTTAACCAAACTTAAAATGACAAAAAGCAATAACATAATGTTAAAAACAAAACAAGGCGAAAAGTTTGCTTTTACAATGTTAGACTTAATTAAAAGCAGTGATGGTAGATTTTATTCGGTTGCAAAGCCACCTATAGACTTTCCTAATGCAAAGGCAAATTCCGTTGTTGTATTTGCTGTAAAATATGACAAAAACGAATGTCCTTACCTTGTATTAGAATCTGACCACGATACCAGATGCAATGTATTTACTACATATAATGAAAGAAAAAAATTACACTCAACTGCATTTTAATACGAAAAAAACTCTGTAAGAATTATCTTACGGAGTTTTTTAAATTTTACTTTTAGCATTTTTTCGTATTTAGCATCGAAATTTTAGTAATTTATTATTATCATAGATTTTAAAATTGTAGGGTAAACTACACCATATAAAAAACTTGATATAATCACACCAATAATCAGTCCTATTATCTCGCTTGTATAATAACTTGTGCTTTCTACAAAGTTTTTGTGGAATTTTTGGGCGTATTCTCGTCGTTTGATAAATAATGCACTAGCGTAGTTAATAATGGTTAAATTAATCAAATTTACGGGTGAAATGAATATTAAGGTATTTAATGCACCCGTTAGTCCGTTTTCTTGAATTACACCCGTTGCAGATAAACCTAAAAGCAACCCTTGATACATTAAGTAAATAAAATCTAACACGCCAGTAAACTTATTTAAACTAAAAACAAATATTATAAATATTGGTAACAATATTTTAAAAAAACTTGAAAAGAATAAACTAACCGAACTATATTCTCCCGTGATTAATTCTTCAATAGTTACCGTGCTAGATGAGAATATAACTGTACTTTCGCCCGAAACTCCAATGCACACGCCAACAACTATTCCAATAATAATACAGATGTATCCGACTACAAATAGTACCTTATTGGAAACTATAAAACCCTTTATTGCTCGTGACTTTATTAACCTTGCCATTATATTAAATATTATGAAATATAATTACTAATTATGAAAAACGGGTGGGGCGTAAAAGTCTATTATGGCTCATCAAAAATTTGGCATTGGCTGTATTATTGGCTTCTACCTATTGTATTTATTTACTTATTAAAAAAGATAGGTTATGTATCTATGTCATAACCTACCCTTTTAAATTATACTATTAATTAGTCTTTTTTTGAAAATCATTTGACTTTGGGAAGTCTTTGGTGTCAAATGCTTGAATGAATGTAGAAACCATTTTCTTTTGGTCACGTGTGAGTGCCTTTGGCATTTCGACATAAATTTTTGCATAAATAGAACCATAACTTTCACGATTTAAAACCTTAGCACCCTTGCCACGAATGGTTAAAACGGTACCGCTTTGTACAAGTTCTGGAATTTCTAGTGAATAATTTTCGCCAGTTACTAGCGGAATATTTACTTTGCCACCCGTTAATGCAACCGTAAATGGAATATATACATCTATAAATAAGTCGGCTCCTTGACGGGTATAAACCTTACTTGGTTGAATGCGAGTAATAATTCGAATATCGCCATTTGACCCACCATTTTTACCCGCTTCGCCTTGGCCTTTTAGGTATATAACTTGACCTTCATCTATGCCAGCAGGAATATTTACTTCTATTTCTTTACCTACTCTTATAGTACCCTTGCCGTTACATTTATCGCACTTTGTTTTTATACGTTTACCAGCACCCGAGCAATCTGGACAAGTAGTTTCGGTAACCATTTGACCAAGCATTGTGTTACGTGTAACTCTTACTCTACCAGACCCATGACAAGTAGAACAAGTTTCTACTTCAGTGCCGTTTTTTGCGCCTGTACCGTGACAAGCGTCACAATTTTCATTGCGATTGACTTTGATAGTTTTCTTTACACCTAAACATGCTTCGGTAAATGTTAAATCTACCTTAACATCAATATCTTCGCCATGCATTGGGGTTGGACCCGTAGACCTAGAACTTCTTCCAGCACCGCCAAACATTCCACCAAACATATTACTGAATATGTCTTCAAAACCGCCAAAGCCTGAAAAGTCACCACTAAAGCCACCAAAACCACCGCCATTTGCACCAGCAAAACCTTCAGCGGAACCAAACTGGTCATAGTTGGCACGCTTTTGCTTATCTGACAAAACTGAGTATGCTTCGTTTACTTCCTTTAGTTTTTCTGCACACGTTGCATCCCCCGGGTTTAAATCGGGGTGATATTTTTTTGCAAGTGTTCTATACGCCGACTTTATTTCATCATCGGTTGCAGTTTTGCTAACGCCTAGTATTTCATAATAATTTTTACTATTTGCCACTTTTTTGTTCCTTTATAAAGATTTGGGGGTAGATAACTTCCACCTACCCCACAAATTAGATTTTATTTACTTATTTTCGGTTGAGCCGTTTCCATCAGCATTTGCATCAGGCTTTACATTTTGATATAGTTTTGTAAATATTTCATTAGAAACCTTTGTTAAGTTTTCTAGTGCTTCTTTTAGTTTTTCTACATCATCACTATTTTTGTAAACTTCCTTAGCAGATTCCATTTCGCCAGTTAACTTAGTTTTATCTTCTTCGGTTAGCTTATCTCCGCTTTCCTTCATAACCTTTTCGATACCAGCAATCATTTGATCCAAACTATTCTTGGTATCTACAACTTCCTTACGCTTCTTATCTTCTTCAGCGTACTTTTCAGCTTCTTTTACAGCCTTATCAATTTCTTCATCGCTTAGGTTACTTGATGCAGTAATTGTAATATCTTGAGATTTGCCAGTTCCTAAATCTTTTGCAGAAACATGAACGATACCATTGGCATCAATATCAAATGTAACTTCGATTTGTGGAACTCCACGTGGAGCTGGAGCAATACCAGTTAGTTCAAACCTACCAAGTGTTTTGTTGTATGCGGCAAGTTCTCTTTCACCTTGCAATACATGAATATCTACGCCTGGTTGGTTATCTGTTGCGGTTGAGAAGATTTGTGACTTCTTCGCTGGAATGGTTGTATTTCTTTCAATTAACTTTGTAAATACACCACCCATAGTTTCAATACCCAAACTTAGTGGAGTAACATCTAGTAGCAATACATCTTTTACATCACCGCCAAGTACACCACCTTGAATTGCTGCACCAATTGCAACGCATTCATCTGGGTTGATACCTGTAAATGGTTCTTTACCTAAGTATTCTCTAACCTTATCAATTACCATAGGAACACGTGTAGAACCACCGACCATAATAATCTTTGCAATATCACTCTTTTCTAGTTTTGCATCGCTCATAGCCTTTTTGGTTAAATCAATTGTTTGGTTAACAAGGTCTTCAATTAAACTTTCAAACTTAGCTCTTGTAAGTTCTACTTCTAGGTGCTTTGGACCATTAGCATCTGCTGTAATAAATGGCAAACTAACAGTACTCTTCATGCAACCAGAAAGTTCAATTTTGGTCTTTTCGGCTGCTTCTTTTAATCTTTGCATAGCCATTTTATCTGTACTTAAATCAATTCCGTTTGTCTTTTTAAATTCTTCAATTAAGTACTTCATAATTCTTTCATCAAAGTCATCGCCACCTAGTCGGTTATTACCAGCAGTTGCGAGTACTTGGAATACACCATCAGAAATTTCTAGTACAGAAATATCGAATGTACCACCACCAAGGTCATAAACCAAAACTTTTTGAGTTGCACCATTTAGTTTATCTAGACCATAACTTAGTGCGGCTGCGGTTGGTTCATTTATAATTCTCAATACATCAAGACCAGCAATTTTACCAGCATCCTTGGTTGCTTGACGTTGAGAGTCGGTAAAGTATGCTGGAACGGTGATAACTGCTTGAGTTACCTTTTGACCCAAATACTTTTCAGCATCTGCTTTTAACTTTTGAAGTATCATTGCAGAAATTTCTTGTGGGCTATACTCTTTGCCACCTACTTTTACCTTTCTATCACTACCCATATCTCTTTTAATAGATTGTACGGTGTTTTCAGCATTTGCAACGGCTTGACGCTTAGCAACTTGACCTACAAGTCTTTCGCCATCCTTTGTAAAACCTACTACACTTGGAGTAGTTCTACTACCTTCGGCGTTAGGAATAACGGTTGGTTCGCCACCTTCCATAACTGCTACGCACGAGTTAGTTGTACCTAAATCAATACCTATAATTTTTCCCATAATTTATATTCTCCTTAAAAATAATTTACTTATTGTATACTACGACTTGGGTGTATCTTATCACCTTGTCGGTAGGCTCATAGTAATAACCCGTTCTTACAACACTATGTATTGTTCCGACTTGGTCGTCGTTTTCGGCGTTTACCGCACTAACGGCTTCCATTTTTTCGGGGTCAAACACCCCAGAATTTAATTCAAGCGAATAAACTTTCATATCCTTTAAAGCGTTCTTTAATCCATTAAAAATCATTTCAACGCCCTTTTTATCATTTTCATTAGATATATGTTCCAACGACTTTTCAAAGTTATCTAAAATAGGGATAACCTTTCCTGCAAGGCCTATTGTGATTTTTTCGGTAAGTTCTTCGGTCATTCTTTCGCTACGTTCCTTTATACGGTCTACGTCTTGCTTAAATGACTTTACCATTTCCATACTTTCTTTAACTGCTTCTTTTGCTAGTTTTAACTCGTCTTGAAGTTTTATGTACTCTGCCATTGTTGTTATATCTAACACTTCGGTTGGCTTACTTTCATCAGCCTTTTTTGCGTTTTCGGATGTTGCTTTTTGATTTTCTTTGTTTTGCTTCAAATTTTTGTCAGCTGTTTCTTTTTCTACTTCACCCATTTTTCGGTACATCTCCCCTTTTCTTAATTTTATTTTTGTTGCGGTAACCGACATATTTTTGTTGGTTTCCGTTTTGTTGGCCATAACTTGTCAATCTGCCCATATTATGACCAATATTTACATTTTCTGCAATGGTATTATTGATTTCTTTTAATACGCTAACGGCTTTTGCATAGTCCATTCTAACTGGCCCTACAACACCCGCTTTTCCAATCTCTTTACCATTTATTTTGTATGTGGCACTGACTACCGAACAATCATTATCTTCGTTTGCACCAACACTAATATTTATTTCTAGGTCGTTGCCAGATTCTAATAATGGAGTCAAAACCTTTCGGTTTTCAAAAATACTTATTGCTTTTTTTGCTTTTTCAATAGACTTGTATTCGGGTTGGTCAAGTAAATTACTTGCACCATCGTACTTCACAATCTTTTTCTCGCCACGTTCTATTATTGCATCTATTAATTCTTCAAAGAACAATCGGTAGTTATCTAAATTATCACTAATTAATTCCGCCATATCAATCTGACCAAGTTCGGCAATTGTCTTACCGCTAACCGCTTCACTTATTATTCTACCAGCGGTTATTACATCATCATCGGTTGCATCTTTTGGTAAACTAATTGTAATATCTTTAATAACACCCATATCGGTAACAATTATAGCAAGACACATTTCGTCTACAACTTTTACAAGTTTTATACTTTCTATAACAGCGTCTTGAGATAACCCCATATAAACCACCGAAGCATAATTGGTTGCTTTACTAATTGCCCCTGCCGATATAACCGCAAGTTCTTCTATACCATTAATTTTTGTATTAAAGTTAGATTTTAGTTCGGCAACTTCGGCTTTGGTTAATTGTTCTTCGGGCATAAGTTCGGCAATGTATTTTTTAAACCCCGTTGTGGTTGGAACTCTACCGCTTGATGTATGTGGGTGAGATAAGTACCCCATTTCTTCAAGTCCATTTAATTCGTTTCTAATTGTTGCACTAGATACCGAATTAAAATATTTTTCTTGCAAATCTTTACTAGAAATAGGCTCAGCACTTTTGATGTTTTCATTTATAACTGCTTGTAATATTTTTTTCTTTCTATCACTTAACAATTTTTGTTTCCCTCCTATTTCGTTATTTACAATTTTAAGTATATACAAGTTAGCACTCATTTATACATAGTTGTTAGCACTCTTACCCAACAACTGCTAATATTGTACGCTTATCAAAATTGTTTGTCAACTATTTTTTAATAAAAAAATAAAAAATTTTTGATAAAGAAAATCCGCTTTAAAACACTAGTTTTCAAAACGGATAATTATAATATATTTAAACTAACATAGATATTATTTTATTTAGCACCATAAAGCCTTCGCCAGTTGCTTTTAGGTGATTGTCTTCGATTTTTAAAAAATTATTTTTTACAAGTAAATCTATTTCGGGTTTTTTCTCGTCTAAAAGTGACGAATTAAACTCCGCTTGATATTTTGTTAGGTCTATACCTTCTGCAAGCCTTAGTGAAAGCATTATAGTTTCTTCCTTTGCGTCGGTTTCATTTAAAAGGTCTTTACACTCAAGCGGTATCTCATTTTTTTGAATATGTACCAAGTAGTTTGGAATGCTTGAAGTATTTGCCATACGGTAGCCATCTACAAAACTATGTGCTGAAACGCCAAGCCCTAAATATTCCTTTCGCTCCCAATAAACGGTATTATGTTTTGAGCGGTAGCCAATTTTAGCAAAATTTGAAAACTCATATCTGACATACCCACGCTTTTTTAGTTCATTATATGCTGTATAATACATTTCTATGGTGGCTTTTTCGGTTGGTAAGTTTAACTCATTATTTTGAAGCATTGTGTAAAACCTTGTACCTTCTTCAACCGAAAGCAAATACGCACTAATATGCTTTACATTTAGACTATCTATAAGTTTAATGGTTTCCACTATATCTTCTTTAGTTTGAGTTGGAAGCCCAAGCATTATATCGGCACTTATATTTGTAGCACCCGCACTTTGAAGCGTTTGGACGGCGTTTTTAAAATCTAGATACTTATGGGTGCGTCCAAGAATGCTCAGTAAACGTGATTGAGCCATTTGTAGCCCTATTGAGAACCTAGAGATGTTGCAAGACATATATTCGTCCGCCTTTTCTTTTGTGATTGTATTTGGGTTAATTTCAATCGTAATTTCGGCATCGTTACAAACTACAAAGTTATTGTAAACTGCACTCATTATTTTCTTTACCGCACCAAGTGGCAAACTTGAAGGTGTACCGCCACCAATATAAATGGTTGTAACTTCACGGTTTGCTCCATATGTTTTAGAACGCATTACAATTTCTTTTACCAAGGCATCTACATATTGTTCTTTCATCTCATCACTTGCAACTTGGCTAACAAAAGCACAATAGTTGCACTTAGAGTTACAAAAAGGGATGTGTATATATAAACTTAGTTGTTTTCTCATATATCTCTCCTACTGCTTTTTATTATAAAACAATTAGGTTTAATTTGCAACAAAAGTTTTATTTTTGTGACTCGTTGTCGCTTTCACCCTTTAACTTAGTTGCATCCATTTCGCAAATAGCATTCTTTGGATATTTTGTAATAACTCCCGCACCAGTTTCTTTTGCTCTTAATATTTTGTACTTTGATTTAAAACATGGTTTACCGCTACCATTTCTTTCTACCCAAATACTCTTACAAATATTTTTGCGTCCGAATAATGATGGTACTTGATATACTACACTATACGCACTTTCACTACTAAACCCATTGGTAACTGGTAGTTCTATAATGTTTACTACATTAACCGCACCAAAAGCAAACTTTATAGATTCTAGACACGTATCGGTAGAACCGAACTTGACACCTTTATTTAATTCTTGATGATATACAATAATTTTTGTTGGACAATCTTCGATAGTTAAAACATCTATTTCTCTATACATAATTAATCTCCTTATTAAAAAAGCCAAAACTTACATTTCGGCTTCCTCAGTTTCTTCTACTTCTAATTGTGGTTTTTGTTGTTTTGCTCTTCTATTTAATTCTCTCTTTATAGACCTTACTTCTCTTTTATAGGATACTCCGCTACCCTTTCTTGCAATAAAATAATAATTGTAAGCCTTTTCTTCTGCAGTGTCTTCTATAGTTACCATATGTACATTTCTGCCGGCTCTTCCTGGTATTAGTTCTACAAAAGATAAATTGCCATTAAAACCAAAACCTGGGGTTAAACATCTTTGCAAACTATTTAATGTTAAACCTCTATCCCTTGACACTGAAATTACTTCTGGAAGTTCATTACCTCTGCAGTACTTAATTAAATAATACTTGTTGGAGGCAAAACCCTTTGCATACACTACTACAACATCTCTATTTTCATCTATTTCGACATCCGAATTTATTCCTAAAAACATATATTTACAACTCCTTTTATATGTTGGTATGGGATTAGCATTGTAACACTGATTTTCGTAATTGTCAAGATGTAAAGAAGGTATAAAGTGGAATTAATTTCTTTATAAAAAGCTAAGTTCCGCACCAATCCTAACTTAGATTATACGGAACTTAACCTAATTATCCTTTATTAGTTTTTCAATATACTAATAAATGCTTCTGCTGGAAGTTCTACCGTACCGAGTTTTCTCATACGCTTTTTACCTTCCTTTTGCTTTTCAAGTAGTTTTCTCTTTCTTGATATATCACCGCCATAACACTTTGCGGTTACATCCTTTCTTAGTGCCTTTACCGTTTCACGTGCAATAATTTTACCACCTATTGCCGCTTGAATTGGAATTTCAAATAGTTGTCTATCAATATTCTCTTTTAGTTTTTCACATATTGCTCTACCACGTGTTACGGCGTGGTCACGATGTACTATTAGAGAAAGTGCGTCACACACATCTCCGTTTAGTAGGATATCTAGTTTAACTAGGTCAGATGGTTCGTATCCACATAAAGTATAATCAAAACTTGCATATCCGTGAGATATACTCTTTAACTCATCAAAGAAATCAAACACTATTTCGTTTAGCGGCAACTTGTATTCAAGTGCTACACGTGACTTATCTATATATGTTAAATTTTTGTATTCGCCACGTTTATTTTTGCATAGTTCCATTAGTACACCAACATATTCGGGTGGAGTATAAATTTCGGCTTTTACCATAGGTTCTTCAATTCTATCTATTTCGGTTGTTGGTGGAAGGTTTGCTGGACTTTTAATTTCTAGCATATCCCCATTGGTTTTATATACATTATATGAAACGCTTGGAGCAGTTGTAATAATTTCTAGGTTAAACTCTCTATCTAGTCTCTCGGTAATGATATCCATATGTAATAGTCCTAGAAAACCGCACCTAAAGCCTAAACCTAATGCATTTGAAGTTTCCTTTTGAAATACTAGCGATGCATCATTAAGTTTTAGTTTATCTAGTGCGTCCTTTAGGTCATTAAACTTAGAGCCGTCTAGCGGAAAGATACCACTAAACACCATTGGGTTTACAACCTTGTATCCTGGAAGAGGTGTTTCGGTTGGATTATCTTTTAAAGTAACCGTATCACCAACTCGAATATCACTTACAGTTTTGATACTTGCGGTAATATATCCAACTTCGCCAACTTCTAGTACACTTGTTTCGGTAGGCTTTGGGGTAAACATACCAACTTCGGTTACGTCATAAACTTTACCCGTTTGCATCATCTCTATTTTATCGCCCTTTTTAACCTTGCCATCCATAATTCTAACTAAGCATACCGCACCTTTAAAGTTATCATAGTAACTATCAAAAATTAGGGCTTTTAGTGGAGCATTAATATCTCCTTTTGGGCTTGGAACTTTTTCTATTAACTGCTTTAATACTTCTTCGCAATTTGTACCATCTTTTGCAGATACCATAGGGCAGTTTTCGGTGTCTAAACCTATTACGTCTTCAATTTCTTTTTTGACTTCGTCTGGTCTTGCACTAGGTAGGTCTATTTTATTTAGTACGGGCATAATCTCCAAATTACTTTCTAGCGCCATATAGCAGTTTGCTAGAGTTTGTGCTTCTACACCTTGACTGGCATCTACTACAAGTACCGCACCTTCACAGGCTAAAAGTGACCTTGAAACTTCGTATGTAAAGTCAACATGACCTGGGGTATCTATTAAGTTTAAAATGTATTCTTCACCTTTATATGTGTACTTCATAGTTACGGGAGTTAACTTTATGGTTATTCCACGTTCTCTTTCTAAGTCCATACTATCTAGCATCTGGTCTTTACTTTCTCTTTTAGTAACAGTACCAGTAATTTCCATTAATCGGTCGGCTAGTGTACTTTTACCGTGGTCTATGTGTGCTATTATGCTAAAATTTCTAATATTTTGTAACTTTGTTGACATCTTTTTGTTCCTTTAAAATTCGTTTAAATTGTCGGCTTATTATTCTTTTAAGTTTTAATAAAAATTAGTTAATGTGATAACTTTGTGGTGCGGTTTTTGGTCTATTTAACTTATTACCTACACACCTTTTTTAGTTATAAACTCTTTATACGCTCTATATATTTCATCGGCTGTTTCTTCAGGAGTTTTGCCATAATTCTCGACTATTAAGTCGTAATTATTTGTATCCGATAAATCTACCCCGTAGGTCTTTTTAAATCTTTCTATTTCTTGGTTTCTTCTATAATTTAAGCAATCTAGTGCTTCTTCTACAGTTTCGACCTTTTGGTCATTTTCTCTTTCGTTATCTTGCAAAAATCTTCGTGCCATCTCCATTTCTGGAATAGTAACATAGACTTTGAATGACTCGGGTACGCAATACCAACCAAGTCTAGAATCTAGCAAAAGGTTATCATTTATACGCGATTTTCCCATTTCCTTTTGCATATCTTCAATTTTGGCATCAATGGACTTATCGTTATTTAAAACAGTTTGCATTTGAATAATATCTAGTCCCATATCTTCAGCCATTTTACGGATAAGTTTACCCGTGCTGATATTTTCAAAATTATACTTTAGTGCAAAAGTTTTAGCCACGGTGCTTTTACCCGAACAAGGTGCACCTGCAAGTGTAATCATCATAATGGTTTTCTCCTAATATTTAATATTTGTATTATACTAAATAAAATTTATTTAGTCAACTTTAATTTTGTTTAGCGACGTCTGTAAATTAGACTTTAAAAAAGTCCATAAAGACATATTCTTTATAGACCTTTAATAAATTTATTGATTTTTTAGTTATACAAATCTTGGAAAATGTAATTGTCGGCAACTTTTTTTGCTTTTTCTACATCTTCATTAGACTTAACCGTCCAGCACAAAACTGGGATATCCTTAAACTTTTTAACATACTTATTTGGCAAATCTTCTAACTTATAACTAATGAAGTTTGGTTCGCTTCTTTTGGTAAGTTTTAATCTTTTTAGAACAAACTTTTTAACAAATGAAATACCCTTTTCACCCTTAAAGAAGGAAGAAAGTTGACCACGTTTTACTTGTGGAGCGTTTAACTTAAACCATTCTAGAATTAGTGGGTTAAACGACTGAATTGCATATTCACCCTTATAATTTTTAAGAAGTTCCCATAATTCCTTCTCAAAACTTACGCCATTTATATTCTTAATTTCTATTAAGATTGGCACTTTGCCGTCTACTAGTTTTAATACATCACTAAATAGAGGTATGGTTTCGTTGGTCTTTAATAACTTAGCATTTATAATATCGGCATAATTTAAGTTATTTACATAGCCGTCTATCTCGGTCATTCGGCTAAGTTTATCGTCGTGAAATACCACTATTTGGTTATCCTTGGTAACCCTTACATCTAGTTCTATTGGGATATTTTTATCTATGCACAAACTAAAAGCCTTTAAACTATTTTCTGGAACGGTGTCGTTATTGTGTAAGCCTCTATGTGCTATTGGTCTTTCTACCAACCAAGAATTTTGTATTGTACTCATATTTTATCACTCACTTTAATTATATTTTAATAACAAAAATCATTTACACTAAAACAATAAATGATTACAGGACAGAAAAATCACAAATTTTTCATAGTTTGAATTTTATTATACATTATTGACTAATCAATGTAAAGTATTTTATGATTATATAACAAAAATTTTAATTATTAAACGCAAAAATCAAACTGAATTTATTATATTATTCTGTAAAAATTTAAGATTTTTTATTATTTCCGTGCTTAAAAGTGTCTTTGCTTTTCTTTGCATCTTCCTTTAAAAGTTCTTGGACGGCGTTCATAAACTCGGCAATTTTACGCTCATTTCCGTTATCGGTTGGGTTATAAAACTTGGTACCCTCTAACGAATCTGGCAAATATTGTTGCTTTACGTATCCACCAAAATCATGCGGATATTTGTATTTTGCACGCTTTTCGTTTAGGAAATTATAGTTTTTTAAGTGGTCGGGGACAGGGTCGGTTGCCGTACTTTTTACCGCATTAATTGCACTATCTCGAGCTAATACTACTGCGTTACTTTTTGGACTGGTCGCCGTGCAAATTATTGCGTGCGTTAAAGGAATTAGTCCTTCTGGAATACCTAAGTTTTGGTAAGCCGTTAAGGCACTTACTGCTACCACCAATGCGTTACTATTTGCAAGACCGACATCTTCTGACGTGTGGGCAATTAAGCGTCTTAGTACAACTATTGGGTCAACCCCTGACTCTATTAGTCTGTATGCCCAGTATAGCGCTCCGTCTGGGTCGGAACCCCTGAGCGACTTTCCGAACGCAGATAGCATATCATAATACATATCTTCATCTATACTTAATACTCTTCCGCCTGTGCAATCGGCAATAATTTCGGGAGTAATTGTAACAAGTCCAGTACTATCACTAGGGGTACTTTTTACTGCAAGTTCTAAAGAATTTAATGCAAAACGCAAATCTCCGCCCGAATTTTGTACCAGTGTAGTGATTGCTTCGTCAGATATATTTAACTTAAACATACCAAGACCATTTGTTTCGTCAATAATTGCCCTATTGATTGCATTTTTTATATCGGTTGCTGAAAGTGGTTTAAATTCAAACACTCTACATCTTGACACAATAGCCCTTGTCATACTATAAAAAGGATTTTCGGTAGTACTACCAATAAAAATAATTATTCCTTGTTCTATGGCGGACAACACGCAATCACTTTGTGCTTTGCTCCAGCGGTGACATTCGTCTAGTAGTAAATACGTTTTTATGCCGTACATTTCTAGGTCTTTTTTTGCTTGCTCAATTACATTTTTAGCATCGGATACGCCACTGCTTACGGCGTTTAATTTTACAAACTTTGCACCCGTGCCATTTGCAATTATGCTTGCAAGTGTGGTTTTACCCGTTCCCGGAGGTCCAAAAAAGATGGAACTGCCAATAGTTCCAGTTTTTACAAGTCTATTTAAAAGTTTTCCTTCCCCTAGAATATGAGTTTGTCCGACAAAGTTATCTAGTGTTGTTGGACGCATTCTTTCGGCAAGCGGAGAAAAACTATTGCTCAAATTTACATTAAATAAATTATTTTCCATAGGCGTACATTATACCACCCAAAATTAAATTTGCAACTATTATTTTTGTATTAAAATTTCCATAACTTCTTTATAATTCGAAGCCATAAAATCTGGGGTTAAATCTAGTCCGTCCAAATCGGCATTTACTAAACAAATTGGAAGTCCCGCAAGGCTACTGGCCTTAACATCTGCCGGTCTATCACCAATTGAAAGAGTTTTGTCTTTAATTAAATTGTATCTTTGTATTAATTCATTCATCATTGTTGGGTCGGGCTTCCAAAAGCGTTTTCCGTCTTTACCAATGTACTCAATATCGGTAAAAAGATAGTCAATTTTCAGTTTCTTTAATAGTTCTAATACCGTGCTGGTGCGGTTTGTAACCAAAAAATTTCGACCTCTGTTATTTACAATGGTTTCTAGAGTTTTTTGGACACCATCGAATAATTCCATACCAACATAATATTTTAGCGTTCTATCTATCTCGTTATATTTTGCAAAAAATTCTTCTATAGTAAACTTGTGGTATTTTTCTATCATTAAATTTGCAAACACCGAAGTGGACTCTTGTTTTAATGTCTTTAAAATGAGTTCATCTGGCTCATTAATGCCATATATAGACAAAACTTCTTGGATGCTTTTTATTACATATGGATAGGTATCAAGAAGGGTTCCATCAAAATCCCAAATTACATCGGTATATTTTAGTTCGGTTTTGTTATTAAATTTATTATTCATAACTTACTCCATTTTTAAGCTCACTTGAGTTTAATAAATTATACCACAATGGCTATAATTTTACAATTGAACAATGGTTAATGAACCCAACTTTTTATAAAAATAAAAAAAATTAAAAATTTAGTAAAAAACACTTGATTATTGTAAAAGATTATGGTAAACTTACTTATGTCGTTAGGACAAATACATTTTTTTGCGGGAGTGGCTCAGTGGTAGAGCGTTGCCTTGCCAAGGCAAATGTCGCGAGTTCGAATCTCGTCTTCCGCTCCAAAATTTTAAGAACTGCTAAATATAGCGGTTCTTTTTTTGTCTTTCAAAACAAAAACACCGATGCTTAGTTATTTGCGTCGGTGTTAATTTACTTTTAGTTGTGATTGGTTGTAATTAGTTTAAAGTTATAACCTATATTTACTTTTAGTTTTAAGTAGTTTGAGTTATGAGTTATATACAAACTTTACTTACTTTGATTGTTGATTGTAACTTGTTATATTTTTTTGTTTGCACCCAATTTGCAATTTTTTCTTAATTTCATCTAGGATGCTAGTCTTTTGAAAGTATTAGACTGCTTGGAATATCATCGTAGTAAATTTTTAGGTTATTCATAGCACGGGTTACTGCAACATAGAATAACTTTTTATTTTCGGCACTATAATTATCTTCATTTGCCTTTGGTATTAAAACGGTATCAAATTCTAGACCCTTTGCCATATATAGTGGCATAACCATTATATGAGTATTTACAAAGTTCTTTTCGCCTTCTACCATAAATTTGAAGTTCTTAAAGTTTGCCGATTTTTGCAATGAGCGTTGAAGTTCCTTGCATTCCTTTTCAGTTTTGAAAATTATTGCAACTGTGTTATTTTCGGTTTTTAATCTTAATGCGTCCTTTACAAATTCGGCATTTTCGCCTACGCCATTATCCTTTACAATTTCTACTGGAGCGCCGTGACGGTCTAATTGAGTTTTTATTAATTGCTTTGTTGAAATTAGATTGTTTGCAAACTCATTAATTTCTACTGTACTACGATAAGTTTTTGTTAAATATTGAGTTTCTACAATATCTCTCGCTCTATTTGATTTTAATACACTTAGGATACTATCATAATCATCATACAAAACAAACGGCATAATACTTTGGTTCAAATCTCCCACAAGAGTCATTCTTGCACCCTTAAATACATTTGCAATTATTTGGTACTGAACTAAGGTGTAGTCTTGTGCTTCATCAATTACAATTTGCTTTATAGCGTGTTGCTCGGTAACGCCAACAACTCTTTCTTTTAGATACATAAATGGAGTTACGTCTTCGTATGAAAGTATACCCTTTTGAAGTCCGTCAATAGTGTACTCATAAATTTCTTTTAAGTCCTTTATGGTCATTTTTTCAGATTTTTCTACGCTAAGTTCGTTGTATATGTCTTGAACTCGTTTGGTAAAGCCGTCTAGAGACTCAAATAGCCCCATATAGATAGCTCTGGCGGTTACCTTTTTTAGATTAGCTTTTAGTTGACGCTCTAACTTATTGCGTGCTTTTAGGTTCTTTTGAAGTTTAATACCTGCAATAGCCATAATTTTTTCATTAATTAACTTTGCCTGTTCGAATAGTGTGATACTCGAGTTGGTTAAATTGTTATCTACAAATCTGCATAAAAATTCGCTACTTGCCACAACTTCGCCGTCTATTTCTATATCTCTATCTATACCAAATAGACTATATCTAATTTCATCGATATAGTTTTCAATTAATTTTATATACCCAGGCCAGAACTTAAATTTGATTGAGTTAAAGAATGGCGTTTTTAAACCTATAAAAAGTTCTTCGTATACCGAGTTCATATTGTTTTTAATTTTGAAGTCTTTTATATATGACTGAACATAATCATAAAAAGTTGTTTGATATACGTTATCTTCGCCCATTTGTGGCAATACGTCACTAATATAATCGGAGAAAGTTTCGTTTGGGGATAAAATTAACATATTGGTTTTGTTTAAATTTTCTTTATCGGCATACAACAAATATGCAATTCTATGAAGAGCAACCGAAGTTTTGCCCGAACCCGCTGGCCCTTGAACGGCTAAAATATCTACATCGTCCTTTCGAATAATTTTATTTTGTTCTTTTTGGATGGTTGCAACGATATTACGCATTTTGGTAGTGCCGGTAGTAGATAGAATTTTTGCCAAAACATCGTCCACAACCTGAGTGTCGGTATCAAAAATTTCTACAATTTTGTCATTATCTATCTTATATTGGCGTTTTAGAGTAACTTTGCCATCTACTACTGTGCCGTCGGGCAAAGTGTAACTAGACTCTCCAATTTCGGAATCATAAAACGGACTACAAATGGGAGCACGCCAGTCATAAACGTAAAAGTTGGTGCCGTCCTTTAAACTTGCTATACCTAAGTAGATTGGGGTTACTTCGTTGCCGTCATCAAAATCTACACGAGCAAAGTAAGCACTACCGACCATTCTGCGGTATGCTTTTAAGTGCTTTTCAGATTGCAATACGCCCCTATTTAGTTGGCGAACGCTATCTTGCGAATTTATCCAATCGTCGGCTTCTACGCTACCTTCTTCCCAAATATAACGCATAGATTCTTGAATGTCGGACTCCAATTGTTCTTTTCCGTCTTCAAGTTTTGCGATTTCCTTTTCAAGGACATATAATACCGACCTTAAGTAGTCTAACTCTTTTCTTTCTTCTGCTTTTGAAATCATATTTTTATGCTCTCCTAGTTTAGATTTTTCCATAAGTTATGTTTTAATTATATGTTACCATTATAAGTTATTATGTGTAATGATTATTAAATATAGGGCTAGCATTATAAATTTATATAATATTTTTCTATAATATCAAAAGTTGTCGTCAAGCGACACATAGTGGCATCTTTTTAGCAACTAATGATTATTAAAACTATGTGACGGTGTTAACTATAACAAATTTGCTTTTGTAAATTAACTTGCGAGTAATGCTTACAAACTAACATCAAATAGTTTTTTAATTTAACACATATTAATACTTGGCTCACGCCTATTTTATCATAATTTAAAATTTATGTAAAGAAAAAAATAAGGATACTAAAAATAATTTAAAGAAAATAAAATCTGCAACAAAAACTAATTTTAGTTACAGATTTTATATTTTAGTTACCGCTATCTATTACTTCGCTAATTGATTTATTTTTCTTTGCTTTTTGTTTTTTAGGTTGTGCACTTGGACTTACATACTTTTCGGTTTCATTACAAACCATTTTGCGGTAAGTTCTTTTTAGTTTTGCAACACCTTTTATATTTACTGGACGCATTGCAAGATACACGCCACCATTTCTATGGGTGTTTTTGTATAGTACGCTCCAAATATAAACGCCGTTAAAGTTATTTGAAAGTGTTGCCATAAAACTAATCATTGCTGGAAGCACTGCAAGGCTGACATTTCCACTTGCAAATATTTGTAACGCCCAAAGTACTATTCCACCAATATTGCATAGCATATAGAAAAACCAAGTTTCTATATATCTTTTTGTTCTTGCAATATCACCTACTATGCAACCTGCAATACTAATTGCGTTAAAAATTGCGAAGGCTTGATTTAGTCCATAATTTAGAACCGCCCAAACGGATGCCGTTAGTCCTATTAAAAGCAAAATGTGTAAAAGTAGTTGCTTGCCGTTCATTTTTTCGACATCATCCATTCTTGCACCCTTTTCGGCTTTTTTGATGGCGTCTTGCTTCCACTTAAAGAAACTATATAATGCAAGCGGTAAATATACTAATGTATTTATAATAACTTCGCCCCAAACCTTTTGAAAGGCTGAAACGACAACATATAGCACCATATTAATGCAAGTTAAAAGTAAACCAACCCTATAACCTTTGGCGACTAAATTGTTACCAGTCATTCCGAGCCACAAACTTAAAACCGAAAAGACTAGTAGCAATATATCCATATTAGTCATTGTGGTAAATATAGGCACAAGAACTAAGCACGCTAAACCAAGCACTATAAAAATTGGATACCAGAAAAATTCAAATACACCAGTGCGGTGCATTAATTGTTCTAGCGATTGCGTTTGAATTTTACGAATGGCACTGCTACTTAGAGTCATTCCGCCGTGTGCTGAAGTGCTTCTAATTAAGCCTTGATTGGTTCGTTCGTTTTTATGCTCACCACCATTTTGTTCATAATTTCTTCTAACGGCAAAACTATTTAGTCCAACGGCTCCGCTTTTTGCACCAACAGATGGTATCCCACGGCAAACATTTATCTCTTCTTCTGCATTATTTTCGTTTAGTTTGTTTTCTTCTTCCACGAAAATTCTCCTTTGTATTTTGTTATGAATATATAACAATTATTTGTTATATACCAACCTTTTTGCACCACGAATAAAACTTTAGTACCATTTGCTTAAAGTTTGTACTTTTTTGATTTTGCATTATTACGCAAGCACAAAATCTAACTAAGTACTCAAAAGTTGTAATAGTTTGATTTATTCCATTTATGCAAACCGTTGTTTCGTTGCTTTTTAGTTCATCTATTGCAACATCTGGCAAGGTGACAATAGAAAGCGGATAGCAATAAATTACATCAAGTAACTTATTAAATGTTTCATTAAATAATTCTTCACTATATAACCCATATACAAGTTCGGCATTTTCAGGCTCTAATAGGTCTATACAATCATTGTTACATTTGTACACCTTTACAATTTCTAATTCTGACTTATCTATTGAGTCAACATCACCAAAACTGGTTTCGCTTTTTTCGAATGGATATTCGTCGGATTGGTCTTCAGATTTTTCTTGTATTGTTTCACTATCTTTATTTTGATTTATCTCACTTTCGGTTTCTTCCGCTTTTTCGTTTGTTTCGCTTTCGCTTGACTTAACTTCGGCTTCTTTGTTTTCTTCTAAGTCTTCAGAATTTGCGTTAGCAATATTTGTTTCAGCGTTTTCGTGGTTAGTTGAATTATCTTTATTTAATGAATTTAAAATGCGTGAAGCAATTTCGTCAAAACCTTCGCCATCTATGTTTGAAGTATCAACTCTTCTTTTGGTTGTAACTACAGACGTTGGTAAATCGGTGGTATTTTTAGAATTTTTAAAAATATTATCCGAATCATTTTCAATATTTTTGCGATCTTCTTCCATAAAATCATTCATTTTTAAGTCTTCTGTGCTATTAACTTGGTTTTCTGTGTTAGTTTGTTGAAACTCGGTATTTTCAGTTTCTAAATTTGACTGAGTTTCATTACTTGCACTTTTAGTTTCGGTATTTGCACTATCATCTGCACTTTGATTTAGACTGTTAGAAATTATAGCGGAATTAGGTTTTTGAGTACTAATACTACCCAATTTATTTAAGTCGGTATCGTTAATTAGTTTGTCAATTTCGTCAATATCAATAATTACGGGTGACATCGCATTATTATTTTCATCGGTGATTATTTCATCAATTATTAGCATTGAACCTACAATTTTACACTTTTTGTTCTTAGCAAGTGCAAGCACTTTTTTTGTAAATTCGAGCTTTGCTTCTACTTCATCTAGTCGGTTTAGGTAGGTGATTGCAAGTTCTCTTGCACGGAAAAACATTACCTTTGCTTGCAAAGATTGCAACAAATTTATACCTTCAGTTGTTAAAATTTCACGCTCTTTTTCGGCAAATTCGGTAAATCTTTCTTGCCCTAATTTAAAGGCTTTGTATTGATTGATAAATTGTTCATTGAAGTTTGAAACAACCAAAAAAGGGTCAATTTGGGGCTTATTTTGATTTTTTTGATTGTTATTTTCTGTCAAATTTGTATTTTCGCCGTTCATTTCGACTCCTTTTTAATTATTATTTTTGATTGAATTTTTGTACTTTTCGAGTTCCATTTTCAGTTCGTCTTCACTTAAATTTAGAATATCATTTCCGCCACTAATAAATTTTGCAACTATGGTTTGGTACTCTGAAATTAATTTGCTAGTATCCGTTTCACCGATTGCAAATTGCACTTTTTTAAACTCGGTAAAGGTTGGAAGTTCTCTAAATTGCTTTAAAGTTTTTTCACTAGAACTTGCAAGTTTTTGCCACTTTGCACTCTCAAGTGTGCCAAGGCCTGTAAGTAAAACCACCCTACGCTTTATGCAAGCAGTGGTCAATCTATCCTTAGATTTTATACCGCCAAAATCTTTTAAATCATTAAAATTAATGTCTTCGGCTATTGGCTTTTTCTTTGTTAAAAGTTCATCGGGAGCGTTTTGTTCGGGTCTTTTAATAAGAGTAGAAACCACTTTTTCTTCCCCTTCTCCAAATGGAGTGTCGTCTGCGTCTACAACATCGGATGAAGTTTTTGGATAGTTTACCGACTTATGGTAAATGTTAAATTCGTCTACTGGAGTATTAGTTTGATCAATTTTTTTAGTGGTTGCTATATTTCTCTCGGCACTTTCATTATATGATTGAGTTCGTTTTGCATTTTGTTTTGATGTAAATTCATACTCGTCCACTGGGTTAGTTTTTTTGGTTGTGATTACACCGAATCCGGCACTTTCATTATATATTTTTTTGCGGTCGTTACGAACTGGTGAATAAAATTCGTCGTCCGATATGCCGTCATTTTTGGTATATGAGTTGTCTTCGCTACCAAATCTATCGCCAGAAAGTTTTTTAGTATCTACAATATTTTCTACATCTTCGCTTTCTCCACCAACTTCGTCTTCGGGGGTAGCATCTGTTAAACTATCAAGGTCATCGTCCGTTAATGTTTCGTCGTCATCAAAAAAATCACTATAATCGTTACTTAATTGAAATTTTGGTTTATCCCCATTTTGATTTTCGGAATTTGCCTTTTTCTTAAAACCAAAATTTTTGATTTCGTCATCGGTGTTATCAAGTTCAAAATTATTTTTGTACATAGAAAACTTGCCATTCCCGGTTGGCATATCTATTTCTACTTGTTCGGGTTTTGCTTTTTCTTGAATTTCTATATGCTCTAAATTTAAGTTTAATTCACCTATGGTATTTTCGTCAATCTTAACATATTTTTTTTGAGCATTAACTCGGGACAATATTTCGTCTTCAAACCCGCTAGATAAACGCTTAATGAAATTTAGGGCTGACAAAAACTCCACTTGCTCATTTTGGCTGTCAAGAAAATTATCTATTTCGTTTGGAGTAATTTTTTCTATTGACATTTTGGTTTCTCCTAAAGTTGTTTTTCAATAAAAATTGCACCGCTAAACTGTAATTTTACGGTGCAACAATATTAAAAGTTTAGCGGGTCTAAGTCTTTTGTATAATCATCTACACTACTTGAACTTTTGTAAGGTTTTATAGAATCTAGTTCTATATCTAGTTCCTTATCTTCATCTTTTTTTACTTCTTGCATTTTTGGAGCTTTGGATTCTTCTATTTTTTGCATTTTTTCAAGCCTTGAGTCTACTTTCTTTGGCTTTTCATCAATTATATCCGGTCTTTTCTTTTTGCCGAATAACTTGTACATTTCAAGAACTAAACCTAAATAATTTTTATGCTCTTCTATTTCTTGCATAGTCTCTTTTGGCAAAGTTGCGACACTCTTTGGATAATCTACGCAAAGTTGGGTTAAACGCTTAAAGTTATCGGTTGGTCTTATTGCGTCATCAAATAGTCCTTCAGTAAGGCGGGCGTTCTTTGGGTTTGAGAAATTGATAACACCGCCTTGAACCTTTACCTTAGAACCTTGAACGGCGTGCTTTTTACGCATAACTTCTCTAAAGTCTACTCCGTCTTCTAAAATGGCTTTTAGTTGAGCGTTGATATTTTCAAGTTCGGTTTTTGCAATTTCATTTTGCTTTTTGTAGTAAGAACCTTGAACATCGGCACTGGTTATCATAACTTTGGTTTTTGAACGGAATACTGGATGAAAGATACCTACAAGATTGATTGCAGATTGGGCTTTTTGCTTTAAAAGTTCGTACATTTCGGCTTTGTCTGCAAGTCTTCTAACCTTAGATTCTTGGGTAAGTTTACGATATTTTAATGCTAGAATACATTTTGCTTTTTCTTTTTCTAAAACTTTTTCCATTGCCATTATTAGTTCTCCTTAGTTGATTTTGGGGACTTTTCACCCTGTTCGTTTAGTAAATAGGTACTTAAATTATCTAGGTACTCGCCAACTATATCTTCAGCGTCTTTGCCAGTTTTTTCTATAAGTTTTGCAATATACTTTTCATCACACATAGGAATAGCCTTAACCGCTTCTAACTTTTCCTTAGACTTTTTTTCCTTTTCTACGGCTTCGGTTAAGGTATCTTCTACTACTACATATTCCATTTTTCCTTCGGGAGTATCCTTGGTTACAGAAACATAATACTTTACATCGTCATCTACATCATCTGCAACTACCAAATATTCATCGGTTAGACCACTTAGGAGTTTACCTACACGTTGCAAGGTCTTCTCCCTTTCTTTATCATCAAGTTTTAGGTCTAGGTCTTCTAGCCCTTCAAAATCATTCCAACTTAAATTGTTTTGTGAAGCTAATTTATCATTCTTATTTTTTAGAGTGTCTAACATACACATTTTCTTCCTTTATATACTATCATCATTAGTTTATCACAAATTGTGTAATGTTTGCAATTATTTTTAGGGGTTTTTGTCAACTTGTAAAAATTTGTCTAAATAATTTTTATGATTAAAATTTTTAAATATGAATTGCAATTTTTTAAATAAATATTGTATAATAAATAAAGAAAAATTTTTATAAAGGTAAGTTATGAAATTTGGTAGTTTTATTAAAAAAATCGCTTCAATTACGCTTGTAGCACTAATTCTTGTAGGTGTAATTATTTGCACTGGTTGCACGGCAAAAACGTATAAACTGGTTGGTCTTGTAGATGTTGAAAACGACAAGATTGTTTATTACGCTGACCTATCTGACGACGATAAAAAAATTATAGATGAACTTGGCTCGTATACAATTAAACTTGGTGTACGTCATGACTTTGTCATGGAACTTACGAAATCTTACCCGCAAAAAGAAGGCGTTGCAACCATTAGTTATGTTGTTCGTGGAACTTATGAAATTAGAGACTCCGTTATTTCATTTACCGCCATTAATGAAGAAAATGCAGAAGTAAAACTTCCCGACCAGCAATACACAAATGGTAGAATAATTTTTTATGATAACACAAATAGTAATGGCGTTTATTTGGTGTTTGAATAGAATGAGAATTTAAAAATTTTTTGTTACAAACTGCTTGAAAATAATTTCGTTTGAGTAAAATTAAATTTGAAAATTTTATGTTACGAAAAACTTGAAAATAATTGCGTTTGAGTAAAATGAGAATTTGAAAATTTAAGGTAATTCGTTTGGCTTTGAGTAATATTTGAATTTAAGATTTTAGGTAATTTGTTTTTTAATAAAAAATGAAAGACGAGTGCAATAAAACAATTATAGGTTAATACGGTGAATAATGAGAGATAAGTTAGAAGTTTATTACAACAAATTTAATGAAGATAAAAGGCTTGGAAGGCGTCACGGCAATGTAGAATTTGAAGTGACTTATAGTTACATTCTAAAAATTTTAGAAACTCTAAAACAAGAAAATGAAATTTCTTCAAACTCTAATGTTACCATATTAGATATTGGGGCGGGAACTGGAAGATACTCTATCCCACTGCACGCTCTAGGTTACAATGTGCTTGCAATAGAGCCATTCAAGTGCAACTTGAATAAACTGAAAAATAACGACCCTAATGTAAAAACAATGCTCGGAAACGCTAAAAACCTTAAAAAAATTGAAGACAATACATCTAATCTTACCTTGCTTTTTGGACCTTTGTATCACTTAGGGACTAAGACTGAAAAGTTGCAAGCGTTAACTGAAGCTGTTCGAGTAACTAAAAATAACGGCATAATAATGGTGGCGTATATTTCTAACGATTATTCGGTGGTAACGCACGGCTTCAAGTCACATAAAATTGAAGAGTGTAAGAAAAATAACCAAATTGATGATAATTTTATTACCCAATACACCGAAAATGATTTATATAGTTTTATGCGGATTTCGGACATTTTTGAGTTAACCAGTAAACTTTCTAACGTAAACCGCATAAAAATTGTTGGAACGGATGGACCTAGCGAATATATGCGTAGAGAAATTAACGAGATGAGCCAAAGCGAGTACGAATTATTTATAGACTATGTAAAGCAAATTGCAGAACGCCAAGATTTGATTGGGGCTTCTGCCCACATTGTGGATATTTTAAGGGTAGAAAAATAAATAGCAAAAGAAGTGTAAAGTATAATTTACACTTTTTTTGTTTGCTGTTAAAATTAAATAACTACGCTTGCTTTGTAAAGCCGACTAGAGTTAGTGCGGATAACATTTGGTTGGTTTTGGGCATATCATTTGCAAGCACTGAAAAACCTATGGCTTTTATATTAAATGAGCCGTCTTCAAGTGTGCAAGTTTCGGGATTCACTTTTCCACGGCTATAACTTGCAACCAAATTTAAGAATATTGAACTATTTATTATTTTGAAAGATTGGCTTTGCTTTTGAACAACGCTAATGAAAGCATCGGAAGTTTCACTTGTACTTAGTTCCACTACCCTTTCTGAAATGGTCTTTAAATTATGACTTCCTGAAAGGTCTTTTACGCTTCCCAAATCTAAAATGTGACCTAAAACGGCGTTTTGGTAGTAAAGTGCTTTGTGTTCTATACCTAATTGGGATAGTATAAAGTCGTCATTTTCGGTTAGAATCGGCAAAAAGTCGGTAGCAATTTTTTCTGCCCCGCTAAATATTGGAGTGCCGTCAAAATAACCATTATAGTAGGAATTGCCCGAGTTATCGGTAACTAAAACGCCAAAGGTATCTGCCCCCTCTTTAACCAGAGTGTAAGTTGAATTAAGTTTATTTTTGTAAAAATAGACATCTAATGTGTATGAGCCTGTACTACTGGTTTTTTCAAAAAGAGTTTTAGTAAGGATATAATAAAACTCAACTAAGTCACTTGCCATACCAAAATTTTTGGTTTCGTTATCATACCTTGTTTTGAAGTAATTATAATAATCTGAAAACCTATTTGCATAATCACAATCTATAGCGGTTTGCAAATTGAAGCACGCAAATGGCGAAGCGTAAGAAGGCGAATTTAGGTCTTCTTGCGGAGTGCGTAATTCATTTGGTATCCAATATGAATTGTAATCAATTTCGGGACTTTGGCTTTTATTTTCCTCATTCCCTGCATTTTGGTAAATGGTTTCGGTGATTTTTCTTGAAACTAGTGTATTACCATTATAGTTTAGCGGACAAATAATCAAACCAAAGATTAGGAAAAACACTGCAGAGATTAGTGCAGGAAAAACTAATGTGTTGGACCTACTTTTATATTTTTTCATTTTCATTGTTGGTTTGTCCTTTATACAATTATATTTTATCAAAAAAACAAAATTATGTAAAGCGTTTTAATTTGGGTTTCAGCCCTACTGAGAGATTTCAGTAGGACTAAAACTCATTTTTTACAAAGAAAGCAATTTTGGTGTTTTGGTTACTTATAGTTAAGTTAATGTACTTATTTTACCACTGAACTTTTTGTAACGCTTGCAAATTATAGTTCTTAATTTCTTATACAAGGTAAACTGATAATTGGCTTTTGGGTCGATATAATTTATTATTGGTTTTAATTACCTACAAATCAATGTACTATGCATTTTACCAATCAGAGTTCCACCAAAGCGTTAGTAAGTCGTTGTTGGCTTCTAGTTGTTCGTAAGTTAAGATAATGTACTTATTTAAGCACGTAAAGTCGGTGCCGTTTGCATTTTTTAGCCCCGTTGTATCAAGTGCGTCTGGGGTATTAAATATTCTTGTAGCGCCGGTAATTTCTATCATGAAAGCGTTCCAAGCGGTGTCGCCATATTCTTTAGAAATTTCTAGGTTATTTGCAAAATTGTATTGGTCCCAATATTTTTCGGTCGTTGCAGATAAAAGTGTTAGGGTACCAGTACCCGTGTAAACTTCCCCGCTATCGGTAATTAGCATATAGGTTTTGGTTCCGTCGGTTGTGGCGTCTTGAATTAGGTATAAGCCTTCCGTCCTTCGGTGAGAAATAGCCGTTAGTTTCGCTCTTGTACTAGCGTTGCCGTTTACCCTAATCTCAAATATATTGCCGTCGTCGGTTTCAAACTTAAAGGTTAGCCAGTTATAATATAGTCCGCTTGATGGAGCGTTTATAATGTCAACTTGCGACTTTGAATTGATAATTTTGCCGGTGTCGTCTAATTGAACGTAATAAAAGTTTATGCCCGTAGTTTCAGCATTTAGGTGCTTATCTACACCGCCCGTATCGTACGCTTCTGGACGGAATGGAGTACGGTCTAACTTGATATTAAACGATTTTCCAACGGTTAAAATTATTGACTTGCTATTTAGATTGGTTGAAACATTTACGTTGGCATTTTTGATGCTAATTAAACTATTTGCATAAGTGTATGCTTGAGCGGTGGTAAAACTTACCGCTGTAACGGTTTGACCCTCTGTATAAGAAGATAATTTCAAGAAAACTGTTATATCTGGAGTTGTAGTGTCACCAACGGTAGCTGAAACGTAAATTGGTTTGGTTGGGGTGTTATTGTATACCGAAATGTAAGTTTTATTACCCGACGAAATATCATGATAGAAGTTTTCGAAAGTTAATGTACTGTCATTTAGGTAAATGTAATTTTCACCCGAGCAAGATATAATGAAATTATGTGAACTATCAAGACCACCTACTTTTATGCTTGAATTATCTACATACAATGCAGATGCGTCAGCTAAGCCTGAGTCGTAATTAGTTAGATAAATTCCAGTTAGGGTTACATCAGCGCAATTATAAAATTCAAATACATGTGCTGAGTAAGTTTTGTAAACTCCGAACGAATAATTAGTTACGCTAGAACTATTTATAGCACTGACTTTGGTTAGGCTTTTGGCATAGATTGCACTACCTACATAGGTTAATGCACTACAGTTTCTAAGATACAATTCGGTTGCACCATTAATATGCAACGAATCGGTTTTTGATGACTGTAACCTTGAACAATTTTCTAGATGAATTGTACCAGCATTTTCTGCGAAAATCGTATATTCCAAATTCTCGGAATACAGTTTATCTACAGTTAGGCTTGCACCATCACTAATTTTAATAGCACCGCCTACACCGTTATTTATCGTACAATTATTTAGAATTAGTTTACTATTTGCACCCTTTGCCTCTATAATAAATTCATTTTGCTTGTTGGCATTTTCTACAATTATTACTCTTAATTTATTGACGGTTACCGTACCAAATGTAACTGTGAAGTAGAATTCATCACTATCACTTGTTGTACCGAACCCATTACCTTCAATTATCATAGACCTACGGCAAACTACCTTATCACGCTCTTGCCAGTAGTTAGAAATAAGTTCTACTGTTGTAACGTTTTCGTGAGTATTGGCGTATTCTACAGCTTCTGCTAGGTTGGTGTGGTAACTTATTACCAAATCCCCTACTTTACATCTTACAACCGCTTGTTGAACCTGTGGCATTAATACATAGTTGTATGCTGAATTGTTTGACGTTGTAAATGAAATGCTTTGAGCCAGTGAAGTGTAATTCTCGTCGGAATTGTACACCGAACTGATTGAACTTATTGTATTTAAAAATCTTGGATTTGTGTGGTTGATTCCGTACTTAAAGCCGTCATCCCCGTAAACTTTATTGTTTACTGTGGTGGTATTGTAACTGAATGTGTACTGAATATTACTAGTTTCCGTTCGAACAGATGAAGGAAGTTTTGCAATCACTAACATTCCGCTTGGGCTTAGTGCTGTTAGGTCTACAACATAAATTTTTATGTACTTAAATTCTGAACTATTTGTTGCTGAGAATATCTTGATAGTGTAACAAGTGTAAGACTTTGAAAGTATTTCATTGGTTGAAGAAGCCCCCGTTACAATATCACTTAAGTCTGCGCAACTACTAACGGTTCCAGTAGAAGTTGTCATAAGTGCGCTTCCAAGCCCTATATCTCTATAATTTAGAGTTTTTAGGTCGGCTAGAAGAGTTGCTCCGCTATATTGAAGTTGAACTCTTAAAATTTCGCCATATGAATTGGTTGAGACCACAAATTCATTTAGTCCTAATTGTAATAAGTATCCGTGATACTGGTATGGGGTCGAAATTTTAAATTCTGCATACAAAGTAATCTCTTCGGTAGAGTCATCAAACGCCCAAGCACTCGCACTCGTTGTAACGCCTGAAACACCACCTAAAAGTTCATATGTACTAGATGTAATATTGTAGTTATATACTTTTGTGTATGTGCCGGTAGTTAGGTCAATGGTTCCAAGGCTATCTAGTACAAACTCGCCTTCAAAAATTGAGTTACGCTTTGCGACATAATTATTTAAATCTAGTTCGGTTGAGCAAGTTGGGTCGGTGTATAACTTCCCATCTACTCCATGTAATGCGTATGCAACTATTTGGTAAATAGTTTCGTTGTTTACAAAGTAATAGCCGTAACCTATACTATCTGGAAGTGCGTTTGTAAGCGTTGGATGTGCGTTAATATTTATAATTACCTTGGTAACTATTGGAGTGTATAATGCGTAAACATATACGAATCCGTTTGCATCTTTGACTACCTTACTTACCCTAATGAAGTTATCAAATCTACCGTCGGTGTAGGTAAATACTAGGTCTTCTGCAGTGTCATCTTTATTGACGTAGCCAAAGCCCGAAAAACTATTACTTGGTTTGGTTGGAACGACGAAACTATTAATTTTATTTGAGTATGTTCCGTCAGCGTTTTGAGTTAGATAATACCCGTCATTTTGAAGGTAATACACTAAATATTCGGTAACGCCATTTGGGACTATGTAGTTTGTGACTGCACCATCTGAAATTGTCATATTTGCAACTGGTATTTCACTTGCAGATGACGCGTTATGCGTGTGGTACTTGCCTTCGGTACAAATTACGAGTTTAGTTACTGGTGGGACGTATTGAGCGTAAAGCGTTTTACTGACATTTGTCACCCAACTACCATCACTATTAATTACGCCAGTTACTGCAACGCAACCATCATCGGTATTAAATCTACCATTTTTATCTAGTACTTTTTGCCCGCCCGAAGGAGCAGTGAACCAACCCAAAAACGTTCTGCCGTCTGAACTTGATGCGTATACTCTATATAGTGATAAACTTGCGGAGTTATTATTAATTACGTAACCACCCGTTGCACCTGATGGTCTTTTATCATTATTTGCAAGGGTTGTGTTGGTACTTGTGGTGTACTTAGTTGGTGAACCAGTATCGGCAAAGGTTGACGCTACTACTTGTTGCATATAGAAAGCGTCACCGCCATTGGTTTCGAATACAATATATGTAATGTTGTCACCGAAAGAACCCGAAAAGTCACTTCCCGAAACATTTATATTTGCTGGGAAATAATTTTCGATAGTAAATAATGCCCTATTGCCAATGTTAGAATAAATATTTACGTCTGCGCGATCTCCTCCGTCATTATTATATACCATGAAGAAATATTTAGAATAGCTTGTGAAATTTTCATCTCCTAGAACTACTATAATTTGGTCTTCACCTTCTAGTACTGGACCTACAAAGTAATTCATACGAACAGTATTTGGATTCCAAGTATATTTGCCTATGCTAGGGTTATTATTGTAGCATAAGCAGAAACCTACGGTGGTATTGCTGGTGCTTTCGTATGTAACTGTTGCCGAACCACCCACTTTGATAACAAATAATTCGTTAGGATTTGTGTATGTGCCGGTTACATTTCCGTCGGCATCTTTACAAATTGCAGTAAATACGTAATTTTGGAAGTCATCTGCACCGGTTGTAGATCTTTGAGTTCTAAGTCTTACTAACTTAAACTCAGCATAGTCAGCCGTTTCATCCGCATTAGACTTTTTATTTGAATAATAGGTAAATGTTACTTTACTACTATTTGGTGCAAGGTAGAAGTTGTTCCCTATAATTTTGTAGTTAGAAGAATTTGCTTCATCTATAATACATTCTTTTTTAGAACTCCCGCTACCACTATATAAAGAACTATAACTATTTTTACTTGTAGACTGGTCGCCAATTTCGCCAGTTACTAAAATATCTTTAAATTCGCCGTCTGTAGTTAAACTATACTTTGGCATAAAACTTAATGCCTTGATTGTATAAGTACTTAGTCTATTAGTTAAGGTAATTACCACATCGTACTCTGCACCCGCTTCTAGTGCGATACTATCGTTTGCACCAAAACTTGTGTAAACGGAGTCTTCAATTCTTTTATAACTAAATGTATTTGCAGGGTTACTGTCATTATTGCCAGTAACTGTGTAGGTAATGGCGTTATTTAGATAAACGGTGCTACTTGAAACATTTTTTACCCTAAACTGTACACCTACAAATTTATTAACTCCGCTAACTGGCGAGTAGTTTTCATTAAACCCAATTCGGTTTTCCCAACCTAAGTAGGTCATATAACCGTTTTGACCAACAGTTACAAACTCGGTAATACGAAGTGGAGAACCTAATTTATTTGTGAAAAATAAATATCCCATGCTTTCTTCTATGTACATAGTGTGGTACTTAAATACTGGCATTAGTTTGGTTGTGTAACCCGGAGCAGATTTTAGTTGAACGGTTTGAGCGGATGAAGTGTTATTGTAGTCTACATAATAATCTCTAGTCATTGTAAACTTGGTGCCATCTATTTCTACTGCTTGCCCGTTGCCGTACTCTTTAAACCATTGAATGACCTTATTTTCGGTAAAATTCCAGTCTCTATGTACCTTTTTATTAATAGTAGATGTTAAATCTCCCTTGTACTCTACCCAACCATCCATTGTGTAATAAGTGTACTCGGTATTGGCGTTTGAACCCGTTGGGGTTAGGGAAAGAGTAGAAACTTGTGGAAGGTTTACGCTATAACTTTGAGCCAAACACTCTTCTGTACAACTAAAGTATATTGGTTTACCGGTAATTTCTTCACTACCCGCAAAGATTGATGTACTTGGTAAAATGTCGGTAGCGTAACTGGTTGAACTATTGGTAATAGAAACCGTGCCACTACCTATAGCGGATGAAGAAAGATTAGTTGTTTTAAATTGAAGTAAACTTTCTTGTGCTGGGTTTACAACTGAAACATTTACGCTACCTGAATATATTGCAAATAGGTCGGTTCTGAGTTCCTTTAAATATATACTAGTATTTGGAGCGTAGTAACTTAGTGGTTCGTAAGTTTTTGGGTTAGAGTAACCTTTACTTAAACCGATGTAAGTTATATCTACCCCGCCAATAGTTTCTGGGATGTCTTTTACGGATGCCTGTTTATCTGTTGTAATTTCTTTGGTGTCAGATAACTTATAGAAATAATAGTAAACATCACCGTCACCGTTATTGTTTATTGTAGAATAGTTTATGGCATCTTCATTAAATCCATATATCCATGTAACAGTAAATAGTCGGTAATATGCTACAAAGTACTCTTGAGTGGCGTCTGATGTAAGCGTTATGGTTTCATCATAGGTACTTGCAAGACCTTGTGCAATTGCTTGTTGTTTTAATGATTCAAGGGCAAACTCATATACTGGCCCACTCATCCAAGAGTCACCAATGAATGTATTATTTTCATCAAACAAGTTTGCTTTTGGAACAATGCAAGCATAAAGGTACCCTGCCCTTGCTTTAATAACTTCGGTAGGGATTGAAACGGTAAGTTCATCCGAATTTAATTCATAAGAGAAGTAATACTTTTGGATGTAAGCGGTACCATAGTCACTGGTTGTATCGCCCTTTTTGTTATCTATTAAATTGTTGTTAGCGTCTACCGAGCCATAATAGAATGTAACATCCTTTTCCCAAACGGCGTAAAGGTGAATAAACTTATACGCTATGCCGGTATTTGGGTCGGTTTCTATGGTACAATATGGGTTTACGACGTCGTTAGTTGCACCAATATTGATTACTACGGATAGAAGCAAGGAATCTGAAGTTTCGGTGGAAATATCATCCAGCGTTACATTTGCACCATCGGCGTAAATTACGCTATCCATTTTAAACTGCACGGTGTTATTAACAGCGGTAGAGTGTTTTATGGTAGAACTATGCGTGTTGAATCCCGCAAAGGTGTAACCAGATTTTGTAAAGAAATCATCTGAAAGGTATGCACTATAATCATTCAAAGTGAATGGAACGCCATAGCTTAGTGGAATAGACTTATCGTAACCGAATGACGTATATTTATAATTATTATTACTGTTCTTTTCATTATATGTATTTATATTACAAGCGGTGGAACTACCTACTTGCACATCGCCATCGGTATGCAATACCAAATAAGTTTTACCTTCGTAAGCGTTATGGTTATTTGGATACCACAATGCGTATACGTTAACGTAAGAATCTCTTTGCCATGTAGCACGGAAGAAATTATATGCCATTAGGGCTGACATTGTGTTGTCGCCACCTGTTCCAAAGGTGTCGTACTTAATTTCGGCACTATTTAGGTAACTTTTGGCGTTTTGGTAGGCCTCGCCTTCTCGGTCTAGAAGCATACAGTAACGCAAACTGGTATCGGTTTCGGTACTATATATACCCCAACCTACAAATGTATAAGCTGCTTCGTTGGTTTGTGGGTTGATTTTACTGCCAAAGCCCATATGTTCTACTGAGTTATCGCCCGCAACGAAATTATCATTGGTTAAAATTTCGCCACCTTGCATAGCGTAATAATATTTTACTTGTGGTCTACTTACAATGGCGGTTGCTGGGTTGAATACTAGTTCTGTATAGGAGTTATTACCACTTGCAAGCAAGCAATCATAACCTAACTGGTGTGTACCTGAATTTATATCGTAATAAATTAGGCCGTTGCCAAAAATATCTATATCACGGGTTCTGTATCTGAGGGTTACAAAGTTTGGTTCAAAGACTGCCATTAGTCTTTCTATTTGAATTAGATTTGTTGAAGATGTGTCCGTGGTGTCTCCGTTTTTGTACATATATACGCCAGATGACGAAACTTGGAAGACTGCCGTGCCCGCTGGACTAAAGTCGTAAATTTCTGTGTATCCACCACCTCCCAAATTGGTTTTATTTACAAAATCGGAAGTAGTAAATGGATATGAATATTTTGTGCCCGAACTATCATAAAAATACACGCCCTTAATTTTAAAGCCGGTGTAATGCTTAACTTTAATGATTATGTTGTCCCCCACATCGCCATATAAATCTATACCATCGCAGGCATGGTCGGTGGTTCTTGCATTTGTAGTACAAGTAACGCCATTTAGTCTACCCGATGTGTAAACAATATTTAATTCACCAGTTAGTTCTGGGGCGGGTTCGGTGGAGCCCAAGTTTAACCATGGGGAGTGGTTAGCGTCTGAATCGGTAGTATCCTTAGTAAAATTTTCTTCATCCCCTGTCAATCCAGCGTGACCAAAGTCTAATACTGGACTCTTTTTAAACCTTGCGTATAACTTACTGGTATCTACTGAGTTGTTTACGATTTTTACTGTTGCATTGGAATCTTCTCCGCCAGTATTTCCGAATGTAATAGTTTGCCCACCGCTACCAGTAGTGTCTACCGCAAAATTAGATACAAACCCGTCGTAGACCTTTACTTTGTATGTAACATCGCCATTATTTGTAGTTTCAGTAATATTTACATAACTATATGACCCACTAAAGGATAACCTTGCATAAATATAATTCCCTGTTAGGTCGGCTGAGTCAAAAATTGGAGTGTCAGAAGTTAGGCTTGGGTACCAGTTATCAAACGTGTAGCCCTCAAGTGTAGGCGTGGTTACTCGTATCCACTGCTTATATTTAGCAAAAAGGTTTATATTGCCATTCGCGTTATAATTGTCGGTATATATTGCAACTTGGTTTACCAAGTTACCATCTGTAATGGTTGCTAAATCTGAATATTGTTTTAGAGAAAATTGAGAAATATACTCATCAACAAAATTAAAATATGGGAAAAGCATTGTGCTTATGGCTGGCTTTATGGTGTTACCAATGGTTTCACAATCTGTTTTTTCTATAGATGTAGCAGTAAAATTTGGAATTTGCACATAATCTCGTTCAAACTCTACACCAATACTAACACGGGTAATACATATTTCCCCGTTAGCACATAGATAATATGTTGAATCGCTTAATTGGTAGTATAAATATACGGTAGTTTCACTCATAGTATCTACATTAACTCCAGACGGAACCATTGGTGTGCCACCATATTTATTAGTTAAAAAATCAGTGCTGTACATTTTACCAGTGTCGCCAAAGAAACCTAAAAACCTATACCCCGGTTGGGCGACCGCAGTAAGTTTAATGTACCCCATTTCGTCCGTTCCACCCGTAACTATAGGGAGCAAAATATCGGCAGGGGTATAAACGGCTTTGGTAACTAGAGTTCTTTGTAAATACTTATCTACTGTGTAATAGGTAACATAAAGCATACCGCCTTCAAACCAACTTTCTTTGGTTTTATCGGTGGTTGGGCTAACGAAACTATTACTATCATCTTCGTATTTATTAGTGAAAGATTCGGTACTTACTGGGATACTTAAGACAAAAACTAAACTAGTAACCGGTTCGGTAGTTTCTTCGGCAGTTTCGAAACCGTTTGCGGTAATATTAATAGTTTCATTATTATTTAAATTTAACTTAACTAAGTTACCACTAGCGGTAACGCCATAACAATTATTTACATTGCTAAAACTTAAAGGTCCAAAAATACTAAAACTAAAATGTAGAACACCACATGATGTGACTGTAACATTAGCGGTAGTTAGGTTTGTTCCAGTTACCCCATCACGAGTGGTGGTGTAACCATTACCCCATTTTTCGTGAATATTAGAATAGTTTGCTGGTAGTAAATTTTTAACGCTATCAATGGTAAAATAACCAACATTATCTCTAAAATAATTATCTGAGCCCCAAACTAAAGCCATATCGGTATCAAAAACCAAGTCAGACACTGTAGTTGGAGTGCCATCGGCGGTTGCCATACGAAGGGTTAGATCGAGAGCAACCATTTTATAGCGCAAGCAAAATTGAATGGATGATAGAGCAAGGGCAAATTCTTCTTGGTTATTAAATGTAATTTCATAATCATACTCTGTGGGAGAACCTATGCTTGCATCATATGCTGACTCCATTACATCCACCGTACCATAATTTGACATAAAGTCGGAAATGGTTAAGTAATTTCCATCCCCCGTTGTAACATAAATATCTTCAAAATTGAAACCAAAGTAGTTTGCAACACTAACCTTTAAAGTGTTTCCACCAAGTACTGTTACTGGAAGGGAACTATATTTTGCTGATTTAACGTAGTATGATCCATTGTACTCTTCCAACATGCCACCTGTATACAATGAATATATATTGGTAACAAATCCCATATCTTTTTCAATTGGAGCAGGATTTTTATTAATAAGATTAATATTTCCCTTACCTAATAATGCCATACTTTGAAACATACCCGCTTCTACGCCATTCATCATACTTGAAGCGTCTACGGCGGTATCTGCAGAGTATCTATCTCCGTCATAGGCTTGCATATTTAAGGTAACACTTGCCGAATTAGTAATGTAAATTGGGACGATATTATGGTAAATTGTTTCAGATAGGCTCGAGTCTTCATTTAGTAAAGCGTACCCGACATTAGTTCCAGATTCGGTAGTAGTAACTACTGGAACCATGTTTATATAGTAGTCGGAAGTGGAAACATTACCTCTACCAGTTGCACCCGTGGATGTGCCCTTTTTTAGGATACCCATGCCACCTTGTAATTCGTCATAACCTAATTTGTTATATAGTACACCCGTTTGGGCTATTGGAATTAATGCCTTTAGCATTTCTTCGGTAGACATACCTGCAGTTACATTTGAAGCATCAAAGAAACCTGCAAAAAGGTAGTTCTTTACCGAATTAATATTAGAAGCAAATGTAAGTGCGTGGTAAGTTGCGTTTGAATTATACTGGGCACTGCCGATGTATGCATTATGGAAAAATTTAATGTGATTGCCAAGTTTTGTATCTTCTGCCAATTTTTTATTGGTTTGGTCGGCTGAAAGTATGATATCGCCAGTTTTAGAATCACGAACGCCATTTTTTAGCAAACTTTCATAAGCATAATCATTAAACTTGGCACTTGATGAACTTTGGAAGATTTTTAAGCCACCAGCATTTAGGTTACCCAAAAGGAACTTATCCATAAAGTATTCCGTGCCAGTGTAATCTAGAGAGTGAAGTGTATTTAAGAAGGTTTCACCATATTCGGTGTAATTGCCGTTTGCATCACTAAAGCCCCAACCGTAAATATATGGAAGCCCAACGGAATCGGACTCTACCAAATCAAAGGAGATTGGAGAATATAACGCAAATACTTGCAAGTACTCAACCCCATCAAAACTAATTACGCCGGAACCATCGGTTGCACGGTTCATAGTAAGCCCTGCAAGTTCGTATGTTCCAGTTTCAGCATTGTAGGTTACAAGCGAATTATCCTTACGTATTCCAACCATATTGGAGTCGGTAAAACTTGTGCCTAAACCAACATCGTGACGAGTTAATGCACTATCATTCCACAAATACAAACTATTTGTATAATCAGCGGAATTTGATTTTATAAGCATAAAGCCAACAAATTCAAAGCCCGAATTTGGAGTGGCTGTTATAGAGAATGTATCGCCAATTTTGAATGATGGCTTTTGGGTTAGATTAGATGGGCAATTTGAAATAACGGTACTTACATCTCTAAACCCGCCGTCTGTAAGTTCTTTATGTAAAATGGTTGTGGTGTTTCCACCTTTATTATTAGTTTCGTGGTAGAAAGCACCCTCGGTATTATTAATTTTATTGTAGTAACCATATGGGTCATATAGGAAATTGTGAAAGTTTGCAAACTCGATGGTTTTATATGTTCCGTAGTGGTTTTTGCTATCGGTTTGGTTATTTATTTTATCAAGTTCGGTTTCAGATTTTTGATGCTTTTCAAAAATAGCAAGTTGTGGGAACTTAAACATTTGGGTGGTGTTTTTGGTTGCGTGCCAAACGTTTTTCCCATCAATCTGGTTTTGAAGGTTTGACATACCATCAGCGTCGGTTAAACAAGTGTTACCAGACATTTTATCTATAGCCATTAGGTATTTTACGCTTGATGACTCTGGATAGGTTGGGTAAATGGCCATTCTACCAAAGTCGTCTATTTTTCCAGCGGCAACTAGTGAGTACAAGCCAAAGCCATCCGTCGCTGAAGAAGATTTTTGATTAAAACTTGCAACAAGTCCGTAAGAAAGCCCAATTGCACTAGTAATTGTTCCGATGTTATAGCAATAATTTACGGTATCTACTTGTGGTGCAAACTGGCAAGAAATACCTACTGAAACGACAGCGTCGCCCTTTGATGAGATATTACCAGTGTTGTAACAATTTGAAATGCTTGCACCAGCGGTAATTCCCGCAATACCGCCAACGCCTACGCCGTTTAAATCTGAAGAACTAAATGTATAACCACCGGTTGTGGTGATGTCTGACATATTGTAACACTGGGAAATAGTTGTAAGTTTATTAGTAGTTGAATTTGCACCAGCGTAACCTACGATACTACCGAATGCACCTATTGTGAATTGTTTACCATTTAGGTCGTAATATAATGTACAAGTTTTGCCCGCTGTATATGTGCCGTCTTCTGCTACATCTTCTGGAGTACCAATACCAACACCCGTAATAGTTGCCCCTTCTGTATAACCAAAAAGACCACCATAACACCCACCAGATGTGAGTGCTATAGTGATGTTAGATATTGTATGCCCATTGCCGTTAAATTCTCCACGGAATGAGTTAGTTTCATTAGTTCCTATTGGGTTTAATGGATATGTTTTGGACTTGGCAACTGTTTCGCTAATGCCAGAATTTATGGCTTCTTGTACGGGGTCAATGTCAGTGGTTAAAAGGTACTTTGCGTCACGGTAATAGACATTAGTATCGGGTATAAGCGCCCCACCATTTACAAGTTCGCTCATTAGTACTAAGTCATCGTATGAAGTTATCATAAACTCGTCATCGCTATTTTTATTAAAAGCGGTGGCGTAGTAATAAGCGTCGTTATCTATATTTAGTTCTAAGTTTGTAACTGACGCCAAAACGCCTATTGCTACAAAACTTAAGCAACAGATAATACTTGCAAGACAAATGGTTATTTTTTTAGTGAGTCTTGCGTGACCCTTTAATCTCCTTGATTTTAATCCCCTTGTACTTCTAACAATTTCTTGTGCCATTGGTTTTCTCCATTAATGAAATGTAAGTTTTAAATGCAAAATGTTACATAAATATTCTTATTGTTTTATAACAACGTTGTATTTAAAAACAAAAAATTCTAGTCACATAATTATTATATTTATATTTTATATATTTAAAGGAATAAAGTCAAACAAATAACTGGCACTTCTAAATTTCGACAATCTTTCACAAAAATTTGGGGATGCAATATAATCTCGACACGGGCGGAAAGACTAAAAATGGGCGAAAAAGACTTTATTTGGTGCGATTTTTACAACAAATGGCAGTGAAAAGAGAGTTTTAGTTCACAAGCGGAAAATGTAATCTAGAAAAGTGAAAATCGAGAGTTTTATCAAGTGTAAATAGAAAACTTCGCCAATGAAAGTGTAAATCATACGCTAGTGAAAAAAACAATAAGTGAAAGTAAATCTACGGTATTGTAAATAGAAATGTTTACTACTATTAATATAAATCTACCCACGAATGTACAAAATACTAGCCTTCACTACAACAGACGAAAAACTCCCGCAAATGCACCTGTATTTCTTTAGAAACGAAAAACATTCTCCGTTGTTTTAAATATAAACCTACCTATGGGAACTATAAATAAAAAACCACGCCAATGCAAAAACCCTTTCTATAATGTGATGGGATGATTCACACTATAAAAAGGGTTTTTGTTTAGTTAGTCTGTAAGCCGAGTTCTGTTTAAAACTGCCATCTATCTTGACTTATTGTTGCCAATAAGTTCTATTGCGATTTTTAGAAAGAACTTAGGTAAGAGTAACCCGTAATTTCAAATAAATTACATCTTTCGTATCTTGCACCGAACGGAGTTTACATCATCCACTTGTCACCAAACGGATGCGTGGGCTCTTACCCCACGTTTCCACCCTTACTATCTATGGCGAAGACCTGATAGCGGTATATCTCTGTTGCACTTTTCCTCGGGTTTCCCCGGCTTTCCGTTAGAAAGCGTTCTACTCTTAGTGGTGCTCGGACTTTCCTCACCGAATGTGCTAAAATCGCTGTATATAAACACAAACAAACCTTGGAAATTACCATATTTTTGGGGAAAATTGAGGATACGCTGGAGCGTAATGCTTGTGTATCGGCGGGAGAAACTGGGTTTCTGAATTCCGCACAGGCGAACCTAAAGCAGGCTCGACCCCACAATCTTTTTTTTGAAAAATATATGATAAAAAAACAAAATTAGTTGCATTTGAATGTAGCGAGTGCTAGACACAAAAAGATTAGACAAATTAAAATGCTCAGCGAAAATATTTAGATACCTATTAACCCCAATATTGGTGGCGTTAGGATATTAAACGGAGCCGAGCAATATATTAAAGTGAATAAAATTTAGGTGTTTTGCCCCGCTGGTCAGCATAAGCACATTCAAGCGTAGCAGTTCAACTAACGAGTACATTATACCCCATTTATTCCGCATTGTCAAGAAATTTGACACAAGTTGTGTATGGGAAAATTACTTTACCTTGTATTCTAGTGAGCCGTCGGGGTAAATTAAAAAATGTTCGGTTCGATTTGCTGTATTAATTGTTGGTAGTATTTTAGAATCTCTTGTGTTGTGGCATTAAACTATATTTAAAGTAGAACGGAAACTATCCACGGATGATGTCGCCAGGAAGAATACTTTGGTAGATTTCTTCGGGCGTTGTATCGGTTGCTGAAGAAGTTAGTTTTATGGTTAAAATTAGGGTTTGTTGTACCCTTTTGGCATCTGGAACGACTTCGCCATTGGTATCTGTTATATTTAAAATTTTGAAGGTTTTGCCAAAGGCCTTGCCCGTTGAAAGAATGCTAATTTCGTCACCTATTTTGAAGCGGTTTCGCATTTCTACAGTAATTTTTGTGCTGAATTGTAACGCATTTTGCAACTCTACTGCTGGTAGAGTTGTGGTTTTATCGGAATTTTCGGTCTTTTTAATAACTCCTAAAAAGGTAGAATTTTGCACTTGATGAGAAGTTTGGTAGTTTTGGCGAATTTTACCATCATTAAACATAAAACCAGTTGTGAATAATCGGTGAGAGCAATTTTCGAGTTCAGATACGTAATTTTCGGGCTTTAAATCAGCATCATCGTGACCTAAAAGTACGGCGTCTATGGCTCTTCTGTAGGCATTTATGGTGGTTGCAAGGTAATATGGAGATTTCATTCTTCCTTCAATTTTAAAGGACTTTACACCGGATTCCATAAGTTCCTTCATATGCTCAATTAAGCACATATCCTTGCTATTTAAAATGTAGGTTCCACGCTCGTCTTCTTGCATTTCGTACTCGTTGCCTTTACGCTCTTCAGCAAACTTGCAATTTTCTGGGGCTTCGGCACGCTCGACTAAATTATAACTATATCTGCACGCTTGCACGCACTCGCCACGGTTAGAATCTCTGCCCGTTAGGTAGTTTGAAAGCAAGCACCTACCTGAATACGAAATACACATAGCACCATGTACAAAAACTTCGACTTCGGCGTCGTGTTTTTTGAGTTCCTTAGTAATTTCGGCAACATCGGAGAATGGGAGTTCTCTTGCAAGAACCACCCTTTTTGCACCAAATTTATTAACATAGGTTAATGCACTTCCTACATTTGTGGTGTTGGCTTGGGTTGATACGTGCAATTCTAGTTTTGGAGCGACACGGCGAACCATATCCATAAGACCAATATCTGACACAATTACGCCATCGGCACCCGCATTTTCAAGTTCCTTAAAATAGGTTTCAAGTTCTGCCAAATCGTTATTTCGTGGATAAATATTTACCGTTACGTACGCTTTTTTGCCCATTTTGTGTGCGTAATTAATAGGCTCATTAATATCGGCAAAATTAGTGGCATATGCCCTTAAACCGAACTTACTGCCCGCAAAATACACGGCGTCGGCACCAAAATGAAGTGCGGTTTTTAGTTTTTCCATATCCCCCGCTGGGGCTAAAAGTTCAAAATTGTTTTCCATTATTTGTCCCTAAACATTCATAAATTTTTACCAAATAATTATATGGCGAAACGAAAACAATGTCAAGTAAAAAGTTCCGCTAGCGAGTTGGCGGGAGTTTAAAGAAATTATTGATGAGGTTAGACTACTCTTCTAGGTATCCTTTGCCGTTGGTTCCGCCGTTATTCTGTGGGGCGTCTTTTGGGGCATCTGGGAAGGGGTCGGCTTCGTTGGTGGCAAAAAGGTCTAGGGGTTTTGGGTCGGCTTCGGCGTTTTTACGTTCTCTAAAGTCATCCAGCCAACGAAGGTCGTTTGGGCGTTCGGCTTCTTCTTTTTGTCGTTGCAATTTTTGTTGTTTTTTGCGTTTGCGGTAGCTGGAATACTTAAATTTCAGTTCGGCTACTAACACATCAAAGGAAATTGTAATAATTATTAAAAATAGCGAAAATATACTAGAAATTAGGGCGACAAGGTCTAATCTTGAAGCCGAAATAATATTTAGTATTGAAATGGCAATTAAGAGCAATTTTAGGGCGTATTTTATGGTCTTTAGGGAATTTTTGTATAGTCCCAGTGCCGTTTTGGAGTATTTGCGGGTGCCTAAACTTGCCAAAGTGAAAATGGCAAAGGAAATTATGTAGATTATAAAGAGTGCGGTGGTAATTTTGCCGATTGTGGTATTGCGGGCGGAACGAGAAAGCAACACAAAAGTTAATACCGTTTGAAAGCCAAGCGATACTAAAGTAAAAACGAATATGAAAATGTTACCTTGTTTTTTCTCGTTTTGTGTCATTTTCTCTCCGTAATGAATTTATAGTTGTAGTTTGATTTATTTTGTAGCCCGAAAGAGTTGGTTAAAGTTTGCGAATTTGCTTATATAGTAAACTAACCATTGTTACCAAGTTATCTTGTTTTGCTACTATCTTAATTTAACTTAATTGCCTTGCCGACTTGCAAATTGATTAGTTATCTTAGTTTGTCCTAGGCGTCTTAGTCGTTTGGGTTATCTGAGTTGCCCAAATTATCAAGTTTATGAATTGCCTTAGTTATCTGTGTTGTCTGAGCCGTCTGTGGTATCTAAGTTATCTTCCAAATTATTGACCTTTTTGGTGGCGACTAAAACGCCGTCTTCAAACTCGTACATTGTGACGTTTTCGAGTTGGTCGGATGACTTAACCTTGCCAATAAATTCACGCATATTTACAACTATTGTACGGTGCTTTTTTTCGGGAATTTCGCCTTCACCATAAACTTTGCCGTGGTACAAGCAATCGTCTGCAACCAAAACTCCACCGTCAGACAATAGACTAACGACGTTATCAAACATTCGGTTGTAACTACTTTTGTTGCAATCTAGCAAAATTAAGTCGAACTTCTGCCCCGTTTTGGAATTCGCGAGTTTTTCTACAATCTCTTCGGCGTCGGCATTGATTGGCAAAACCCTATCAAAAAAGTCGAGTTCGGCATACATACGCATAGCGTCGTTGTAATTATCCTTATCCTTTTCGACGGTTAGTAGGTTTACCGAGTCTTCGGCAGTTAGCATAACCGAACCGCTGAAACCCTTGCCCGAGCCTAGTTCTAGCACCATTTGTGGTTTACGCTTTTTTACAAGGTTTTCTATAAGTTTTTGGGTTTCGACCCTAATAATTGGAAAATCTTTTAGTTCTGTCCTTCTTTTTTCAAGTTCGGCTTTGCGCTCTTCGTTTGTCATATTTATATCTATCCTTTAATTTTATCGATATAATTATAATTAAATGAATATATAAAGTCAAGTGACGAATGTAAGTAATTGAAGAATTGGACTTGGACGGGAGTTAAAAGGACTTTTTCGGTAAATTTAGAAAGTACTACAAGCGAAATTAAAATATGTAACTAAAGTTGATGATAGACGGAACTTGAAGTTTTTTGGGAAACTTAAAACGTAAAGTGTTAAAAAAAATATAAAAATTACTTAATTAAAATAAACACATAAAATAATAAAAACTCGTGACGGGTTTAGAAATTTTAAATAAACTTGAAGTATTTTGGGAAACTCGTCAAACCGTAAAAGCGGAATTATAAGAATTTAAAAAAATGTTTTAGTTAAAGTAGAGTGAAACACTATATTTTTGATTTGATAGTTATAAGGATGTTTCAAAAAACACAAAAACAACTCAACTAAAAAAGACAATTCAAATTAATTTTAATAACAAAAGTTAAAAGTATTTAAAGGTCGTGTCATAAATTGGGAGAAAATGTCATAATATTGGGTAAGACAAACGGCGGGACAAAAGTACTTTAGAGAAAATCAACTAAATGATGTGTTAGAGTTTTAAACTTTAGTTGCAAGGGGTTAAAATTTTAAAAAATTTGGGGGCTAAGGAATGTTTTTAAAGGCGTTATTTCAGTTTTTATCTAAGATATTTTTGTTTACGGGGAAACTTGGGAATAAAAACAATTTTGAAAAGAAGTTGTCCGCAGATGACGAAAAGAAGTATTTTGACCGAATTGTGCGTGCAAAGGCAAATGGCAAAACCGACCCCGAAGCCGAGGAAATGCTGGTAAAACACAACCTTCGGCTCGTTGCCCACATTGCAAACAAGTACAAAAGCAATTTCAGTGACGCCGACGACCTTATTAGCGTTGGAAGCATTGGACTAATTAAAGCGGTTAGAAGTTTTGACCCCTTGCGGGCGAATAACTTTAGTACGTACGCATCCAGATGTATAGAAAATGAGATTCTGATGCTCTTTCGGTCGGAAAAAAAGTGCGTGGCGGATGTGAGTTTGGAAACCACCATCGGCACAGACAAAGACGGCAACGATATGAGTTTGTCGGACATTTTGGCGGACTCGTCCCCCGATGCCGAAACGAAAACCGACACAAAACTCGCCCTACTTAAAATTGAAGAGATTAGCGAAAAGGTTTTAGATAAGCGTGAACTTTTTGTAATGACCTACCGCTACGGACTATTTAAAAAGACTCCCCTAACCCAAAAGGAGATTGCCGACAAACTGAAAATTTCCCGCTCGTATATTTCTAGAATTGAAAAGACCGCCATAAAAAAGATTGGGAATTGCTTGAAGTAAGAAAATGTAAAATTTGGTTAATGAGAAATAAAAAATGATTTAGTGTTATTGAAAATATAAAAATTTGGGAATTTCGTGCAAAATACACATACGGATAGAAAGTAATTTGTGTGATAAAGTAAACTCAAGGAATTAACTAGAGTTGGAAAATGTAAAAATTCGTAACTTTTGAAGTTGAAAGAATTTTTGAAAGCTTGTAGAAAATGCACATAAAAAAATGACCCAATGCGGGTCATTTTAAATTGACTTTTAGTAGATTGACATATTTTAATGTTAGAGTAATCTTACATAATAAAGTAACTAATTGCAAGTGATTGGTGTAATGTTCAAATAATTGATAGCACCTTACAAACGACTTATTCTATCTTGCAAATAGTTTGTGACTCCCACAAGAAATCTAATACCATTTTTGGTGCTACATTTAAAGGTGGTACCCTTGGTGTTGCATTTAAAGGTTTTCCCTTTGAAATACTACCCTTTCAAACTATCTTTCTAGTTCGGGTTCAGGGAAAGTTACATTTAGTTCGTCTAGGGCTTTTTTAGATGGGTAACTAGCGTCAGTGGTAGACTGCTTTGGAGCCTTGCCAAAGGATAGTTGCTTATCTACTGCCACTGGGTACTCTACATCGTATCTTTTATTGTCAATGGTAACTTTTTGGCGGGCGGTCATTCCCTTTTCGGTGGCGTAATGAAGCATAGACTGGGTAGTTATAGAGTAACCTAGCCCTGCATTGGTTAGAACATCCCTACTGAAAGCGTACCAACAAGTCGGTGCACCTATAGAATCATATTGGTATTGTTTAAATAGTGCTTGTAAATTTGCGTTATTTAGTTTGCCTTTCAACTCTAAAATGCGGTAATCTACAATTAGTCCGGAAAATGTAACCGGCATTTTTACATAGTAGTAATCGGAGCCAATAAAAGCATCCCTATTAGAAACTTGGTGGTTGCTGGTAAAAATTACATTGCCACCACGCATTGCATAGTAAATGCAGTCTTCGCCTGGGTACTCTTGGTCGGCTGGGATAACTTCCTTTTCTCTGCAACCTGTAAGCACAGGAGCCGAAAGAGTAGATAGTGCCAAAACTACAGGTGCGACTTTGTGAGTTAGCGTGTTTTTGAAACTTGAACTCTTGGTAGAGTTCGTTAAATTTTCGGTGTTATTCATAATATAAAACCCATTCCCTTTATTTGTTAATGTGATTATAACACGGAAAATAGAAATTGTCAAGCATAGCGAAATTTTAAACGCAAAAGACTACCGCCAGCGTTTTTCTGGCGGTAGGTTTTTTTAATAAGGTAAATTCAATTTAAATTCAAAATAATAAAATAGTTTTAACTTTAGAAAAGTTTTCAAAGGATAAATAAATAATTCTAAAAGGTCTATCTCTTGTACTAAAAAAACTACAAAGGTCAATATCTGTTACAAATATGTGTTATTTTACGAAAAATATGTTACTTTTGGGTTTCGTCTGGGATAATTTTAGATTGTTGTGGTTGGTATTCAAAATATCCTGTTAGGAAGTCAATATCATACAAATAATCATTAACTGGGTCGTAATTTCGTCCATCAAACTTAATAGATTCTAATCTGCCATCACGGATAAACTTAACATAAGTCTTTACGTCTGAATAGTCTTGATAAGTTGAGCCATCTTCTTTAATATACTTACCATAGCCAGCAATTTTGAACCAAGATGTTTCTGCTGGCTCATCTTCCCATGAACTTTCCCATTTTGGCATCTCATCTGCATAATTTACAATATCTGGAACGGCTATAAAACTGGCTACAATTTCATCCCCATACTCTGCACCAGTTACTTCTGCTTGACGCAAAAGTGATGCGCTCTCTTCTGTTAGTGCGTATGAAAAATTCTTTGGTAAAAATTCCGCACCATCGGTATAATATTCCCCTTGGTAAATACCATTTAGGTAGGTAATACCATTTACTTTAATTACAAATACCGAAGTATCGGCACCTTTACGGTAATAGGTAACTTCCGCACCAACGCTATCACGAGGGTTTGTAATATGAACGGCAAAATCGGCGTTATTACCCATTAAATGTTTTTGAACGGCTTCTATGCCGTGTGCATAGTCACCTATCCATGTGTTTCCGAATGTTTGTTGTCTTTTGACAATACCTGCAAGGTTCTGATTTAGTAATATACTGTATCTTTTATCTATAACATCATCTATTGTTTTATCTGCAAAATATGCACTCAAATTTCCTTTAGTCCAATCAGATAGTTCTGCTACTTCAGCCCATGTTTTACCGGCTTCTACTATGTGCGTGGAGCCCGCACTATCGGTAACAATATCGGTACCTTCGGCTCTTTCCGTAACACTTGGGGTGAAATCGTACGGACCGGACATTGGTGTACCCGTTTGTGATTCTAGGTCACAACCTGCAAGCATTGCTGAAGTGACTACAGCAATTAGGGCAAGTGGAAGACCTTTTTTGAAGAATTTGTTCATTTCTTTTTTAACTTCTCCTTCGTTTACTACTACTTTTCCTTTTGAATTCTTTTTAGAATTTTCCCTTAAACGCAAGAGTGCTTTTGCTAACTCCTGCTTTAGATTTGTGTAATTCATATTATACCTCTCTATTTTGTTATTGTACCATAAGTATATGATACAACAACAAAATTGTCAAGGTTTGAGATGTGAAATGTTAATTAATTTGGTGGTTTTAAACACATTTAGTGAGAAATTAAAACCAAAATATTGTATAAATTATCGCTAGTACCCGAGATTAGTCCACTAAATGGTATTTTACATTCGGTATTATTAGATGTAGCCCCATTATAAGAAGAACCATCATAACTATTAATATCAAGCAAATATATTTTAGATGAAGCGGATTTTGGATTTAGTAAGGTAACTATTAATACTTTATTAGTTCCTTCAAATATACTTCTTTCAAGTTTAACGGAAAAATTAAAATCTCTCTCGACTTCTACTGGATCGGTTACCGAAATGGTGGTATCGGCAGTTGAATTCGGTTTACTAATAGTAGATGGCATAATTTTACCATTATCGGTATAACTAAATGCATTATTGGTATCATCCACTACAAACGAAAGAATATTTGGAAGTAATGAACCGGTACCAGCGTAATATTCACTTAAAGTGCCCGCATAACCACCTATGGTTGTAAATGCAAACCATGCACATGGGTAAAGGTCTTCTGAAAAATTTCCCGAACCATCATTTTTACATTTATTTTGAAAATTTTGGTATGCCTTTTGGATAGCACCTAAATCGGCATCGGTTGGGTTGTTGTTCGCAAGATAATTTTGGTAACTAGAACCATGTTTTTCTACAAAATAGGTTTGAACATCATCTATAAAGTTACGATATGCAGTTACTGGAAGGTATTGGAAGATAAAGCCTGTTATGCTATCTTTGTAAGTATCATAAATAGTAGCATTCCCTGGGAGTGTGACTGTACCAGAATTCTTAACAGATACGCCTGACTTAACACCATTAATGGTTATGCGGTAATTGTATGGAGCGGAGTAAGTGTAAATATCTGTTTTACCCTTAACAACGCCATCAACTAATGTTCCATATTGAATTAGCAAAGATTCCCCACTAATTAGCCCTAAGCCACTATTAGTTCCCATTGGACCAGAGTGATTATTTGTAAACTCAATTTCTACGGCGTCTATTAGAGTAATGTATTTTGTACTAAGGTTGGTTACATATCTATCAGTTTTAACTTTTTTAAATAGTGCATCTGCCGTTAAACTACTATTACATTCTACAATCTTCCATGGGAAGGTTGCTGAACTATGTCTACCCGTGTAAATCATCATTGTTTCACTTGGGCTACCACAATTCCACCTAATTGGAGCGGTAGCGTAACTGGTTAGAGCAATTATACGGATATCCCCACCATTCCAACTTTTATTATTTGTAAATGTTGGGGTTGAATTTACAACCAGTGTTGACCTATCTAGGCTAATACCACATTGGCTTTCTTTAAATGTGTTAGTGGCTGAAAGCGTAACTGTAGAATTATAGCAATATAGAGCAGACTCCTTAGTAGATGTTAATGTGCTAGAAGTAATGGTTGTAGGAGTGCTTGAAATATATACGCCATTGGTGGTTTCAGAGAAAATATTACTTCCATAAATTGAAGCGGATGTGCAATTTGAAACATACACGGCGTCGCAAACTGTTCCGTAATGTTTTATGGTGCTACTATTAGCAACTTCAAGTTTAGTTATGTTATTTGTATATAGTGCATAACCCGCACCACTAGAATTAATAGTAACGCCAGTTAGGTTTAGGGTTCCGCAACGTAAAGCGTAAATTACCGCACCCGAGCCACCTAAACTAATGTTAAATTCTACATTGTTTAGTGTTAGTGAAGTATCTCCACGAACTTTTATACATGCATTACCCGATGAACCAGAAAATGCGTAACCCGTACTATGGTAGCCTCTAGCGAAGTATAAATCACTAATAATACTTGAACCACCTACTACTATTAACCCGTTATAAATGTTTCCACCAGTAAAGTATATATTTGAATTGTTACCATTAATTTGAAGGTGTGCATTGGCGGATTGCTTTTTTTCGCACGTCATATATTCGTGAATAACAGATTTTCTAGCAAAATCAATAGCAGAAACGCTTGAATTTTGGTTAGCATATGCTAGGGCTTGACTTAGATAAGCGTGACGAGAAATGACGGTGCCCGATGCATCTTTATTTTCTATTACTGCTATTTGGGCGTTGGTTTGGATGTAGTGACACATTGATGTGTTAAGTGCTGACGAACTAATTTTTAGAGTAGTATCGGTTGAGAAGATATCTGAACCTAGTTCGCCATATGCGAAATTTACATCTTTAGTGAACCAAATTGGACCTTCGGCTACTATGTAGTGATCATCTAACATAGATAGTGTACCGTAAGACAAGGTGTAATTTGAGCCGTCGGTTAGTGAAGGTAAACTGAATAGTATTACTCCTTCGTACTGACTAGCATCAATGTAACCGTAGAACGTGAATGCTGTACCGCCCGTTGCAAACCTTACCGTTATGCTACAAGCGTAATATACGGTTACCCCACCCGTTGCGGTACTAATATCACTGTAACTACTTGGGTTGTTATTATACTTTGTTGTAATATCGGTAACCGTTGTGGTAAATGCTTTGCCAAAATCTGGAGTACGGAAACTGGTCATTGAAGTTATGCCGTCTTCGGTGGTGTATTTTAGGCCGAATGTGATGTTCATTCCGGTATTTTTGGTGTTACGTATAGTAACTGACGATATACCTTCTACCATACTTAAAACAAACTTGCTTCGGCTTGCGGGTACCCCGTAAGTGAAGTTTGCGTTTATATAAATTTTGGTAAGGTTGCCAGTGTAGTTCCATTTTATTTCGCCAGACTCAGCGTCATCTAATATAAATGTAGAATTGAAAGGCATAAATGTTAGATTAGTTCCAAATATTGTGCTAGCCGTTACGTTGGTTGCAAAGGAACTATTGTTGGTATAGTATACCCAGCCCGCAAAAGTTAGGGTGTATAGTGGATCGGTACTAGTACGGGTTACGCCATAATCTGCACTTGAATAAGCAACTGGGCTTAAGCAGTTTTTATCGGTATACAACTTGGTTGCTCCAAGGTAGGTGTACAAGGTTTTTACAGTAGAACCATCGTTAAAGGTTGCTGAACCTATATTATCCTTCCAACCACTTCCCGGCCACGCTGAGTAACTCGTGGCAGCGTCTAGGACGATTTCGACGGAGTTACGGGTGTAAGATGCGTAGATTACTGGGAGCGAGTTGTCGGTTAGTTCTATAGCAGACGAAATATCCACGCCGGTATTTAGTTTACCAAGTGCGTTAGTAACCTTAATGATTTCACCAATTGCCGAAGTTACTACAAAGCCATTAAAGTTCCAAGTAGTGCCTTTGAAGAACTTATATGTGCCGTCAGTATTAGTTTTGTAATTACCGTTGGTTTCACGCTCTACTGGAAGTGGAAGCCCAGAGTAATCGTTTGAAGACGTGCTTACGACTTTATCCGTTAGACTGCCATCGGCATTTTGAGTTAGGTAAATTTCAAGACCCATTGTTCCTTGCTTAATGAATACTACGTAGTCATCACAAAGGGCGGTTTTAGCACTATCGGTAAATGGAACGAAACTTGTTACGTTTCCGTTTGCGTCTCTATTTATTGTCCAATATGGGTATGCGCTATCGTGGTAGGCGTTATCTGCCGTTTGGGTGGCACCGCTTGGAGCCGCGGTGTACTTGGTTACCCTATCTGCAAGGCTTGAAGATACGTGATGATGTGGTAAATCGTTGGCGTCGATTATAGTGGTTTCGGTGCCGTTAATTTTGTTGTGGTAAAGTTCATTTTCGGATGGGTTATTACAAATTATTGCGGTGGTACCCACTTTTTCGTAATGGGCGTATAGAGTAATTGTATTTTTATAATCCCAATAACCTACACTTCCAACGTACCTTGAGTACCCTGCTACGGCTACGCAATCGTTATCTTTATTAAACCTACCAGTGTAATCTAGTATTTTTTTGCCACCGACTGCTTCAGTGTACCAACCAGTGAATACATAGCCCATTTTAACGGCTGAAATGTACTCTTTGCGGTTTGAAGTGGTTTCGGTAGATGCTAGTTGCGTTACCACCCCGCCAGTGAGCGTTGTTTGACCGGTAATGGCCTTATACATTCCGTAACGTAATAGTTGACCAGATGAATTGAAGTCGGAACTAGAAGACGAATAGGTGTAATTTACGGTATCGGACGAAGAAGTCGATAAAGTTCCCGTAAAGTTATCCCCGCCGTTTGCGTCAAAGTGAATTTCCTTAAATTCGTTAAAGTCGGCATTTGACGCTAGTACAAGGATATTTGCTGGGAAGTCGTTGGTTATTTCAAGTTTTAGGTAGTCGGCGGTGGTGTCTTCGGTGTACTTTTTGCCCGACTGAACGCCAGTACGGTAGTTTCTTGAATAAGTTTGTTGGTTGTATACGCTCCAACTTGCGATTGTCTTATTAGTGTTAGCGGTTTTGGTGTAACCTGCAATTATTCCAACGGTTGAGCCTTCTTTTACCGCACCCGCTTTTACGCCCGTGGTGTACATGGTGCTGTAATCTTTTAGGTTAGTATCTGTTGAGCCATATTCCCACTTGTATACAACGGCAGATTGGATATTAACCGTTTTTACACTTGTTTGTGGGTTTACAAGTATTTTTACATACAATGTAGTTGGAGTTTCATTAGCTTTGTACATCCAACTACCTTCGTAGTATGTTACTGGCGACTGAACTTCGGACCTTGTAGGCTTTGTAAAGCCAAGAGATGTAGGGCTTTCTATATCTGTGCCGGCAGAATTTAGGGCTTCGCCATAGGTTACTGTATAGTTAGTATCGGGTGCGATGTCGCTTAATAGTTTTATGGTTACAGCGTAATCATCTTCTACTTGTGGAATGTCAAACTTAAGTATTGCACTTGCACTTACTGCGGGTTTACCCGTTAGGGTTATACTGGTATCGGAAATAGTGACGCTACCGCTTTTTGACACCAATGAAGAATTTACAAAAGAAGTGTTTACAAGACCTTCGCTTTGAACGAATAGTGGTGACATTGCACCGGTTGACCCAGTATAACTTGCCTTAAATACAATTTCGCCATAGTTTCCGCTAGATAATGTACTTGTACCCATTACTGGAACGTTTACTTTAAATCGTATAGTGACAGATGTATTTGCCGGAATATTTATTATGGTATATGCACCAGTTGTGTTGTTTTTATTTATGGTACCCGTAGTGCCATCGGACATAGTATAATTTGCGGTAATTAACCAATCGTAACTACCAGAGTACACAGTTGTAGTTTTAGTGAATAATGTTAGTGTTTTGGCATCTACAGTTGAAAGAGTCATTTCTAGACCAGTTAGTGGAGTGCCAGAACCTGTATAGGTTGCACGCCCCGTAAACTGGTTAGAAGAAACATCGTAAGTGAAGCGGTCGGAAATATCGTTAAAGTCGTAACGGAAGTCTTCGAGAGTCATTTTGCTATCTGGGTCCACAACTATTGGGTTGATTTCGGATGAACCACCCGCTTCTAATGTATGGTACTTAAATACTGGGTATACGCTTACGCCAAGACCTGCAAGTGCTGGTACTTGAGTGAAGTTTTCGGCGTCACTATTATCGTAATCTATGTAATATTCCCTATTAATATATTCGGATGTAGTACCGCCAGTTTCTGAAATTGTATCTTTATCTTGGCTTCCATACCACTTGGTAACGGTACGAGTGTTGGTATCCCAAACTTTACTAATTTTGGTACCGCTTAAAAGTACCCAGCCGTCAAAGGTGTAATCTGCCCACTCGGCAACATCGGTGGTTAACCCACGACCCAAAGTTTGCTCTCTATCTACTACTGGTAGATTAATTTTGTGGGTGCCCATATCCATACTAGATGTACCCAAACTATTCATATTTGTTGCAAAATATAGTTCGGTATTATTTATGCTACCATTTGGAATGCTAAGCGACGTGGTTAGTGTTGCAACGCCATTGGTAGCCATAGTGCCGGTAGACTTTTCGCCAAGTTCGGTATCAAAATAGGTATAACTTAAATATCTGCGGTCGCCTATTGAATTTGAACTATTGCCCTCTACATAGAAATATACTTTAAATGGAACATTTCCTTTATATAATGCATTTAGGTAGTTTGTGGTATCGGCGGTTAGTGAAAGTGCCGTTCCGCCATTGAATTTGCTTACTGGAGAGTATGTGCTATCGAGCGTGTAAACGCTTTCGGTGGTGGTTGAATTGTCTGCGTTAAACTGGGTTAATTCGCTTTCGGTGGTAGCACGGTTAATTGTATTTAGTATACTTGTAGTGCTATAAGTGAATCCCGTGAACTTAAGGGTAGTTGGAATGAAACTTCCGGTATAAGAAGAACCATTTACAACCTTTACTTCTACCGTTAAATCGGCTTCGGTCATACGAACGCCCGAAAGAATGTTTCCGCTGGCGTCTAAAATGTAGATGTAGCCGTCACCAGCGTCGGTTTTTAGGAATGGAGAAACTAGGGTGTCTGTAAATGCACCAGTTGTGGTTTTTGCAATGTAATAATATTGCGTTAGGGTAATTTCTTTAAGTTCGTAACCCTTGTAATTATTTTTATCCGCCAAAGAATTACTAGTACTTCCTTGTGTATATACGCCCGAAATGAACTTACCCGTGAAGTCCTTTTTGTAAATTAAGCAGATGTTTTCGGTTTGGTTTGTGGTGGTAATGGTATCGGTAATACCCTTTAGTTTTCCTAAAAGCGTGGCGTTATTTAGCCCGTTAAAACTTGTACCCGACCAGCTATAAGAAAAACTTCCGCTTGTACCAATAACGTCGGATGCCATCATGTAGCCCGCTAGTTTAAATGAACCCGCAAGCCCTGACATAACTAAATTATTGGTGCTAAGACCCAAATCTAGCGTTTGGCGAGTAAGTGCGTCAAATCTGAATAGATATGACTTAGTTTCAAGAAGTGTACCATAAGTATTAGACGAACCATCGGTTAAATCTACAAAGTTGGTGTCTGAACTTACCGAACCTTGGTAAATGTTTACGTCCTTTTGCCAAACGGCGTACAAGTGTAAAAATTTCGCCTTAGTGGTGATAGTATTACCATCTTCATCGGTGGTTTCAATATTTTCTATAGAGCAATATGGGTTAATCTTAGGAGAAGATGATGTGAAGTCGGCGTAAGTTTCAGGGTTTAAATCCATATAAAGCGTTGTAGCGGATGGGTCGTCCGACAAGGTCATATTTTTGCCATCTACAATTATTGGGATATTAAAGCCGTACTGGGTGGCTGTTCCACCGTCCGAGCCTAGTAAATTATTGAAACCTATTAGTTTCATACCCGTTTTGTTAAATTCAGATGTAATACTGGTGGTTACGCCAGTATCTTGAAGCCTTATAGATATTTCGGAGCCGTTTTGGATAATTTCAAAAACGGAGCCGTTTTTTAGTTTGAATACTTTGTTGTAACCTATTCCGTAGGAGTCCTTAGTGGTGTAATTTGAGTAATTTACGTATGAAGTTGCACTATTACCTACTGCATAACTTCGGTGAAGTACCAAATAAGTTTCATCATAAGTATTTAGGTTTTTTGGAACCCAAAGTGCTTTTAGTGTAATTTGATTTAAGGATGTACTAACAATATTTTTGAATAGTTCCTTTTGTAAATTTACGCTTGAACCTAATGTAACGGTAGTGCCCGAAATTGCGGTTACTGGTTTTCGGTAAGTGGTATCAAACCAGTTTGCACTGCCGTCGGCTATAGTTAAACTTGAAGCATTTACAAATAGGTTTGGTGCAATGTTGGCATTTAGCAATTTTTTAATGGTGTAAGAAAATTTATCGGCTACGGTTGAACCTGACATATAGGAGTCGGTAATAATAGCGTTAGTTAGTTCGCCCGCCATATTATACATTCCCCAGCCAATAAAGTCGTAACCATTGGCTTTATACACGCCAACTGCTTCTAAGTACTTATTTACGTAACTATGCGTTAAGCCGTAATCTCCAATATATGAGTATGCGTGGTTGGTGTTAGCAACCGTTGCAGTACCCGAAGTTGACCTATACTTATACACAACGTCCGCACCCGTGGTTGGGGTGGTTGCACCCGTTTCCCAAGATAACAAGGTATCGCCAAATACGTCTGTTGAGTTGCCGTCATAGGTAATTTGGTAGGTGTCGGGTTCAAAGGCTACGACGATGTAGTTACCCGAAGTCACACCAATACCTAAATTATATTCAAACTGAGTAGTCCCTATTGTGAATTCGCCGTTTGAATAATTCTCATTTGTGAAGTTTGCTTTAGCACCCTGTAATAATATATAATATTTTTCATTATTAGACTTACCAGAGAGTTTAACATTATTGGTGGTTTCGTAATTTTTTGCGGTGGTAGATTCATAAAAATCATACTCAAATGGCTCGGATGAAAAATACATATTAAGCGATACGCTACCATTTGAAGATGAAGCAACGTAATATCGCACCGTTTTAATTTTGTAGCCATCTTTTACATGGGCTATTACAATAAACTTATCCCCAATATCGCCCGATAGCGAAATGTGTGAGCAGGTGCCATCTGCATTGTATGTAGAAATTACTTCAGATTTACCAGCAAGTCTACCTGTGGTGTATTGAACCGTTACATAACCCATAATGTCTGCTGGGTAGTTTGCTGGGTCTAGAGTTGCATTTAGTGATGGCTCAAAGGTGTCGTCGCCGTGGTTATCTTTTCGTGGGTCAAATTTAGATGAACTAGATGAATAATCTGCCGTGCCATTTATGGCGTGGATGGCGTCTAATATAGGTATTCTACTAAACCTAGCGTAAACGCTATCCGTTTCAGTTTGGTTTATTACCTTTACTGTGGTAGTGATACTAGATTCATACGGGGTTGAAATGGTTATAGCGCCTGAGTCCCCACTCGCTACCGGTATGGCAATTTTTTGAATAGCACCTATGTAGTAGCCGTCGTCAGTTTTGGTATTTCCAGATTTTAGCCCAACGTAAGCGTAAATGTAGAAACCAGAACCCAAGCCGTTACCGCTGTCGTCGGTGTTTTCATTTAGTTGGCTTCTCGCACAAATAGAATCATAACTATTAGCGTACAAGGAGTAATCTTTAAATTTGTAACCGTTTTTAGTAAATGAAATATATATTCTTACCCATGTGTTTGCGACTATTAAATTTACTTTTTTTGTCTCAGTAGAGCCACTAGTTGTAGTGGTCACAACAAAACTTACTCTTTTATATAAATTACTAGCTGAAGTGGTAGATGTTACAAGAGAGCGGTTTGAACCATTAAAGATAGTTCCAGTAATACCTGCTACACCGCCGTGGATAGTTCCACCTACGGTGTTTTCGGTATCTTCTACTGCTACCCTTAATACGTCTTCTAGGGTCACTCCGTCTTTTTCAAATACGGCGTAAATTCTATAAAACTCGGTTGATGTACCACCGCTAACACAAATTTTACCATTTTTATTATAGCAAGTTAGAACATTTGCTGTGCTTGACGGGTTGGTTATACTGGTACCATTTAATGCACCATTTAATAATATTCCACTATCGGTAGTGGTTCCATACCAGCCCTTAAAGGTATAACCCGGTTTTGCAGAAGCGGTTAGTGTAAATAAATATTCTGAAGTACGAGTAGGATATGTATCGGCATTTACAAAATTCACTTTAGTTAATGGATAGATATTAGAGACTACATTCTCGCAATACCCAACAAAGGTATCCCCATTAAAGTAATTACCAAAAATATTACCAGAAGCCTGTATTATTCCACCTTCTGTTGCGGTTGCACCATTCCCCGAAGATGGCTCTACAAACTGTCCAAGTCTGTCACCTTCATAAGCGGTACCAATATTAACTTCTAAATTATCTGGAACCAACTTGATATAGATATTTGCGTATTCGGTATCCCTAACCCCTTTTGTGCCTATGGCTACACGGTAATCATACTGCGTGTAAGTATCCGACTTAGTACCAATACCAACGCTATTTATTGTAAGCCTGCTAGACTCGGCAAAGTCTGGGCTACCATAAAAACCTTCTAATTTCCAACCTTGAAGAGTGAAAACCCGGAATAATACCCTACTATTATTAGCAATACCAAGAATATCTAGGTTTGTATAATTAGAACCGTTAAAGGTACCTTCTACATAATCGCCCCAAACAACTTTACCATTTTCTACGGTAGAACCTACTATATACTTTACGCTATTTACCTGAAAGTAGCCAATTTTAGTTGCAAAATTTGTAGCACCTATAGCACCAGTGATAGTATTTTTACCATTGGTAATATCGTCTGCATTTACGGTTGTTTTACCGCTAACATTATCGTAGCAACCTGCCTGCATATTTATATTAGTTTGCTTTAGAGTGTATCTTATATAAAAAGTGATTTCGTCAAAAGGCGAAAAGTTAGAAGCGTCAACTTTGTATGTTGCTCTTGCAAAACTTGGGGTTTCTTGGTCGTAATTTGATTCGCCCGTTCTGGAATCGGAGACTTCCGCCACCTTACCACCCGTGCCATACTGCTCGGTATAGAAACCTACTAAGTTAAAGCCGTAATATTCGTCTGTTCTTAAATCAACTGTAGAATCTATAATAGATGGCATTGGGATAGATTTTCTCAGACAAGGGATAAACCATAACATAGGTGTTTTTGATAAACCAATCTGAAATCCGTTATTCTGTTCATATGAAAAATTTACAAACGAAGGTACACCACTTGCATCAGATAATGAACCACCACTGTTTTGAGCTTCCATATCTATTTCATGTTCAGCGGTATATATATCCCCATCAAAGCATTGAAGTTTTAAAGTAATTGTAACGGTGTTTGTTATATAAATAGGTATAATTTTTTTGTAAGTAGTAGAACTTAGGGTACCATCTGGTAAAAGCAACTTATACACTACATTACCACTATCATCCAAAAATGGTACTAGGTCTATATAATAATCATCGGTACCCGAAATTGGGGTTGCAACATTAGTGGTAGCGGTATAATCATTTTTATCTCGTGCACTAAATGTAAGGTTTCCATTTGCATCCGTTCCTACATCCAATATGTCAAACAGGCTTCGACCATCTGGACCCGCTATTGGAACTACAGAACTTATGGCGGATAAGCCACTTGAATTCATATTAGATACATCATAGAAACCATAGAAAATGTATGGCTTTAGTGTGCTATCCGCACCATAGCCTTCACCATAAGTAGTACTTCCATCTTCAGAACTATAGTTATGGTTATGATACTGCACCCTAGAACTAAGCCTAATTGTGTGGTATTTTTGGTTAACATTACCTGCACTACCAATGTAGCCATTATGGTAAAAACCTACAGCGTTACCAAAGGTAGTATCTTGCGTTATAATTCTACTGGTATTAGTAATATCATGAGTTAGGCTCATTTGGAAATCGTTAAAGTTTATGGTACCGCTTTCGCCATTTTCACCATTGGTTTGAGATAACTTTATGCCACCGCCAAAGGTTGAAGAATTTAAGCCCATTGCAAACTTTTCATTGTTATAAGCAGTCATCTGTTCTTCTGTTGTTTTTGGCCAGTAGTTACCAAACATACCTGGAGTGCCAAAACTATTTAAAAATTTACTTTCATCAATAGATTTTGGAGCATAAAGAATGTAGGCTTGATAGTAGTTTTGCCCGCCGTACAATAGTACACCTTCGCCCGATGAATCACGCCCTACAGTAAGCTTATTGGAGCCAAGACCTAGTGCGTAAGCCGACTTATTATTAATAGTAGCAGTAGTAAGCATAGATAACGGTACATAACTAAACTTAGAACTATTTGAGTTTATAGTGCTACTGCTATTTTTCCAATAGTAATTAAAATCTGACGCATAGTAGTAATCATTAAGGTAACTGTAATCGGTATTTTTTCCTTTAACAAGCAAAATGCCTGTTACTTCGAAGCCCTCTTGCGGGGTTGCATAAATTACAACTTCACTATTTATTTGGAAGGTTAAGCGGATATTTGCTCCTTCCCCCGTACTTGACCCCGGTGTTGGGCAAAGATTATGGATAGGTGTATCCACTTTTTCAAACTTACTGGTTGTAGTATTTAGGTCGGTATGGCTAATGTATGAATAATTATTCCCATTTGTAGAGTGGTACCACGCACCAAGGAAGCTAGAGTCTACGCTTGTAAACTCGTTATATAGACCATATGGATCGTATAGGAAATTATGGAAATCACGAATTTCGACCGTCTTTACTATGCCATGGTGGTTTTTGCTATCCGTTTTGTTTGTAATTTCGGTTTTATCAGAAGCCGAAGTTTTATGCTTTTCAAAAATAGCAAGTTGTGGAAACTTAAACATTTGGGTGGTGTTTTTGGTTGCGTGCCAAACGTCTACCCCGTCAATTTGGTTTTGAAGGTTTGCCATACCGGACTCTGAAGTTAAACAATCTTCGCCCGAAACGGCGTCTAGACTAAGCCCGTATTTAACCGAACTACTAGATGTGTAGACTTCATAGACTGACATCGTACCATTTGAATCGGTTGCACCCGCTTGGACTACGGAATATAAGCCCTTACCGTCGGTAGCGGAAGAAGCTTTAGTGGCAAAACTTGCAACTAATGCGTAACCCGCTTTAATTTTTTTATAACTAGTAATACCTGTGCTATAGCAATAATTTACGGTATCATTCTGCGGAGAAAATTGGCAAGAAATACCTGCTGGAATACAGCCAGAAGCATTTATTGTAATGTTACCAGTATTGTAGCAATTTGAAATAGTTGCACCATTTGTAACACCAGCAATTCCGCAAACGCCTATACCATTTACACCCATTGGAGACGTTACAAAGGTAAAGCCTGAAGTGGTGGTAACGTCGGAATAATTATAACACTGCGAAATTGTTGTAAGTTTATTATTGCTTGAATTTGCACCAGCATAGCCTACGATACGACCAAATGCACCTATTGTGAATTGTTTGCCATTTAGGTCATAGTAAAGAGTACAA